>ERZ1643249.1465-NODE-1465-length-23810-cov-5.138918_pt1 | contig 23810 bp, 26 predicted proteins | sample MGYA00579263_ERZ1643249 | MGnify/ENA primary metagenome ERZ1643249 (study PRJEB29033, sample SAMEA4952264) | chicken gut metagenome | biome: Broiler Chicken; feature: Gastrointestinal Tract; material: Caecum | place: Ireland | collected 2018 | study: Broiler... | reverse complement strand
GACCCAATTAATGACCCACATATGATTAAATATAACAATAAAAAATTAGTTCTTTTAGATATGATATATAATGAAATAGATTTTAAAAAAGTAAAATATGAACATTTACTTGCTTTTGGAAAAAGAAACAATATTGAAGTAAAAGAACTTGTATATACAGTAAATACTCCACAGGAATTTCTTTCTTTAAACAATGAAATTTCAGCTCCAGAATACAAATGTAATGGAGAATATATTGAAGGTTTTGTTGTGGAAGATTCAAATGGATTTATGTTTAAATATAAATTATATTATTATAGTATTTGGAAGAAACTTAGAGGAGTTACATACAAATATCTTAAAAATCCAACAGGCACAGGAGATTATACGAGTATGTTAACAACACCTATGGAGAACTACTATTTGGCATTCCTAAAAGAGAAATATCCAAATGGAGCTTCAGAGGAAGAAAGAGGTAGAATAAATATTACATCTCTAAGAGACGAATTTGTTAAGACAAAAAATGGGTCAGAAATTTAGGGGGTATGTTATGGAAGTAAAAAATATGAAAATATGGGATTTGCAAGTTCCACCAAAGATGTTACAATCAAAACCAAAACTATATAAAATAATGGGGATGGAAGCTTACTATAGAAAATACAACCATTTTTATGGGAGTATTATTGTAGATACAAATTACAGAATTCTTGATGGATATGTTGTTTTTTATACAGCAAAAAAATTAAAAATCAATGATGTTCCAGTTAAAATTGTCACAATAAAAGACAGAATAGGATTCCTATTTAGAAGGATTATAAAAAAGTTTAAACAATAAAAGAGGAGGAATAAAGATGGGAAAATTTCCACCAAATCATTATCAACAAGATATCATAGATTGGGTTATCAATGGAGAGGGCAACGCATTAGTTAATGCATTAGCAGGAACGGGTAAGACATCAACACTAGAATTAGTTGCCTCAACATATACTGGAAAAATGTTATTCTTAGCATTCAACAACCATATTGCCGCTGAACTTAATGAAAAACCAGAGCTTCAACATTATCTAAAGAAAAAAGACGAAGGTGGTGCTGCAACATTAAAAGTAATGACTGTTAATTCTCTTGGAAATATGGCAATGCAAGAAGCAATAAGAAATAGAACAGATTTAAGCTATAGAAAAGATGGATATTTGAAACCAAATAAACTTCTTAGTATATTAGGTAGAATAATTAGAGTCTATTGCGATACAAAAAAAGAAAAAGTTACAGATGATATGGTATGGGCAATGCAAAGAGACTTAAAAATTGCCTGTGATAAAGCAAGAAGTAAGTATGTAAAAGATGACGAAGATACAATTCAAAGAGTTATAGATGAAGACGGGTTATGTCAATTTAATATGCCTAATGACGGAATAGAAAATGAGATAATGTTTCCAATCTTGCCTTGGGCAAAAATTGGAGAAGAAGCACTTGAAACATCTATGGCTATGTATGAAGATAGAGGAGAATATGATTTTGTAGAACAATTATATATTCCTGTTGTCAAAAACTTACCATTTCCTTCTTGGCTAGCTTGGTATAGTAGTTTTGTAGGAATAGATGAAGCACAAGATTTATCAAAATTACAATTAAGAATTATTAAAAAGCTTATTGGGATGAAATTACCTGCAAAATTTGGTGTAAAAAAACCAACTAGATTTTTGTTTGTTGGGGATTCAAATCAAGCTATATATGCTTTTGCTGGAGCGGATTGTCATAGTGTTGAAAATATTAAAAGACAATTTTCTCCACAAGAACTTCCTTTGAATATTTGCTATAGATGTGCAAAAAAAGTTATAGAACTAGCTCAACAAGATGTTCCAACAATAGAAGCTGCACCAAATGCTATAGAAGGAGAGATTCATACTATAAGAAATGAAGATATTGCACAATTAATACAACCACGGAGATATGGCTATTGCAAGAAAAAATAAAGACTTAGCTGATATATTTCTAGCCATAGTTCAAGAGGGTAAACCAGTTTATCTTAAAGACAAAGATTTAGTAGAAAATACTATAAAATCTATCAAAAACTTAAATTGTAAAAATATTGCTGAACTTAATGCAAAATTGGAAGAATTAAAAGAGCAATTTAAAAAAGAAATGAAAAATCCAGAAAATGCTTTAACTGCCAGTGCAATTAATAATGGTAAAATGGACATTTATAGTATGATTCAATCTCTACTTAAATATTATGTTAGTGAAAGAAATTCTATAGATGGCGTTTTAGTTGATGATTTTACAGATTTTATCTCCAAATTACTTGTGACTGAACCATCAGACGATGCTGTTATTGTTAGTTCAATTCATCAAGTTAAGGGATTGGAAGCAAAAAAAGTATTTATTATTAATTATAATTTGATGCCATATACTTCACAAAGAAAGACAGCTGATGAGAATATTCAAGAAAAAAATCTAAGATATATTGCTATTACAAGAGCAAGGGAATCTCTTTATTTATGTGAAGGTGAGGAAGATGAAGATGAGAAAAAATATAGAGGAGACCAAAATATAATTAATGATATAATCGCAAATGCTGAACAAGGATATATTGATGATTTAGATGATTATGAAGTTGAGTTGGATTATTAACCCCTAGTATTCTCTAGGGCTTCCATCTAACTTGACAAAGGTTTGTCAGTGTGCTATAATATATATAGACTTAAGAAATATTTTTTAGTTAAAATTTATATTTGACAAACCTTTGTCAGCATTATGTAAATCTTAATTATAGATAGAAAGGTGGTGGATAAAGTGAGAGATATTACACTTTATACTGTATCTCAAGAGTTTGAATACATTGCTGAACTGCTTGATAGAGATGTTCTTGAAGAAGAAGAAAAAGCTCGTTTACAAGCAATGTTAGAAGAAAAAATTAAAGAAAGCTCAAAAGAAATTATAACTTATCAAATTGAAGAACAATCTAATATTGATGTTCTATCTAATGAAATTAGAAGATTACAAGCACTAAAAAAATCGGCAGAAAACAGATTAGATAAATTTAAAGATAGACTTACAGACAATATGAGAAAACTTCAATGTAAGAAAATTGCAACACCATTAGGAAATGTTACTTTGGCATTAGATGGAGTAAATAAGAGTGTTTCTTTAAAAGAAGGAGTAGATATAAATACTATTCCTGAACAATATTTAAAAGTAACTAAAGAATTAAAGAAAACAGAAATCAAAAAAGCCATAGAAAATGGTGAGAATATTGATGGTGTAGAAATAATTGAAACTCCAGCAAAAGTAAGATTTATGCTATCAAAAGAAGCTAAAGACATTCAAGCTGAAAAGGCAGGTGAATAGGCTTGTCAGCAGACCTAGTAGAATATCAAAATTTAATTTGGTCTATAGTCAACAAAATATTATGTAAAATGGAAGACAGAAATTATAAAGCTGAATTAGAGAATGAATTATTCCAAGAAGGTTTTTTAGGATTAATTGAAGCACAACAAAAATATGATGAAAATAAAGGAGTTAAATTTTCTACATTCGCATATCCATACATTAAAGGATATTGCTTAAAATACTTAAACAATGAAATAAAGATTAACTCAAAAACTAAGGAACTTGTACAAGACGAAAATAATGCTTATGAAGAAGATTTCTTAGATACAGATTTAGATATAATTGCAATGATGAAAGAGACTCTTAGAAAAACAAATAAAAAACTAACGAGTTTAGAAGAAAATATTCTTTTAGAAAGAATAGACGAAGATTTAGACTATAGGACAATTGCAGAAAAGAATAACTGTTCTGTAAAAAAAATATACAATGTTATGTATAATTTTTAGAGGAGGATTTTAACAATGGCTGAAGAAAAACAAAAACAAAAACAAGAAATTCCAGCAATGAGAGGAAGCTTTGAAATTCGTGGAATTGTAACATCTTTTGATAAAGTAGAGAGCTTTGAAAAGAAAACAAAAACAGGGAAAGATATGAGAAAAATCGTTTTTGATGTTACATCTAGTGAAGGAAATATTCATAGAATGCAAATACAAGCTTTTAAAGCAGACAAAGTTTATTTTAGTGGAAGACAAAAAACAGAATCAGGAGAAGAAAAAAACGTTGTCAAAGAAGTTTTATGGAATGATAGACTAAAATTCAAAGAAGAAGGATTTTCTCCTATAGACAGAGTATCTTTTGGATTAGAAAAAGTAAAAAATGAAGAAACAGGAAAAGAATCTAATAAAGTAGAAACTATGCTAACTTTTGATGCAATAGAACATATATACAAATTGTTAAATGTAGGAGCTTCAATTTTTGTTAGAGGAAATATCCAAGTAGAAGAATATACTGGACAAAATGGAGAAAAGAGAAATGCTACAAGATTGGTTCCAAACCAAATATACTTAACTCAAGAACCAATTGATTTTAATAGTGAAGATTTTAAAGAAAAAGCATTATTCGAGCTTCACGCTATAGCAGAAGAAATAGAATTTACAGGAACAGAAGAAGCAACAGTAACAGCTTTAGTTATTGGAAATCAACGTTTAGGAAGACAAACTTTAGTATTCAAGAACGACCCAAGTTTACCAGAGAACTTTAATTTAGGTACTTGGATGAATGCTTTAAGAAACTTCCAAAATGCAAAAAAATATATCTCTGCTACATTTGTAGGAAATATTGTTAATACAGCAAATGCTACAGAAACAGCTTCTGAAGAAACTCAAGTAAATGAATGGGGAATTCCAATGTCTTTCCAATCTCCATTAAGGAATAGAGGAAATGGATTTAGAAGAGAATTTATCTGTTCTGGTATAGTTGGAGATAGTGTTGATAACACTACATATACTCCAGAAAATGTAGATGAATTCATTTCACAATTTATCAAACCAAAAGATGAATTTGGAGAAGTAAGTAACGCAGATGACTTTGCATTCTAGTAAATCATAAAGATGTTTCTTGTGGAACAATTTTGCTCCACAAGAAAAATTCTTATGAAGGAGGAAATATGAAAGTTGTTAGGTTAGGGATGTTTGAAACAAATAGTAGTTCAACACATACAATGATTATTATGTCTGAATCAGAATTTGATAAATGGGAAAAAGGACAAATATTAAAATATAAATGGGACGATACTTTTGTTTCAAAAGAAGAATCAGAAAATATAATTAATCAATTAAAACAAGACTGTGCAAAAAAGTATAATGTTGATGAAAATGAAATAAGTTATTTAATTTACGAGAATGAAGAATATGAAGAAAAAATTCCTTTAACATATGAGGAGTTTAATGATTGGAAAAACTTAGAATGTGATATCAATTATTATACAACAAAATCAGGAGAAAAGTTGGTTATTTTATGCTGGTTTGGAAATGAATATTAAATTTTAGATATAGAAAGAGGGTAAAATATTATGGCACAAGCAAGACGTGGAGGACAAATCCAATCAAAATTAGGATTTTTAATTTATGGAAATAAAGGAACTTGGAAATCAAGTTTGGCAGCAGAGTTAGGCGATATGTTTAACGAAAAGGGAGAAAAAATGAAAGTATTATATATTGATACAGAAAATGGTTCTATTGATGATTTATTAAATCAAAAAGCCGCAGAAGGGATAGATGTATCAAATATATACGTAGTATATACTACATCATTTGAAGAGGTTGCAGATTTTGTAAAACAAGCAAAATCAGCTAATGCAAAAACACCGATAGTTAATAGATATACAGATGAAAGTGGAAAGCTAGTTAATGAACCATTAACTAACGATGATGGAAGCTACTTTATTCCAGATGCTATAGTTGTAGATTCATTATCTGTATTATATGATTCTCAAGTTCAAGCTATTACTCAATTCTCTCAAAAAAGGGCTGGAGTTAGAGCAAATAGAAATGGTTTAGTTGGGGCAGAAAAAGCAGTTGCTATTGAAGGAACAGGAATGGAAATAAAAGACTACCAAACTTTAGATTTTAGAGGTAAAGAATTAGTCCTTGACCTAATGGCTTCTGGAAAACACTTCGTAGTTACAGCAAGAGAAAAAGCCGTAAAGAAAAGTGTTAAAGGAGAAAATGGACAAATCCAAATGGTAGATACAGGAGAAGTAGTTCCTCAAGGATTTAAACAAGTAGATTACAATGTTAAAACTGTTCTACATACTAAAGTAGATGAAGATGGAATTGTTGTTGCAATTGTAGAAGACAAAGATAGAACTAGAGTAAAGAGCCAAGGAGAGATAATTCAAAACCCAAGCTTATTAGATTGGCAAGGAGTTGTTACAAATAATGTAGATAAAAAAGAATTTTTAGTTAAGAACTCTTTACAAGAAGGTATTGAAAAAGAAATTGAATATCAAGTAAAATCTGTTGTTGAAAACTCTGGAGGAATGATTGACGAAAGTGATTTTGATACAAAACTAGAATCATTAAAGACAGAAATGAAAGATATAATCAATAAGTTAAGAACAAATAAAGACAAAACTGTAATGTCAAGATTATCAAAATTATATGATGACAATGGTGTAAAAGAGAAAAACCCAGATAAATATAAAGATTTAGAATCCCTTCAAAAAGTAAAAGATATGGTTGTAGCTTGGGCACAACAAAACAAATTTGATATAGACTAATACTTTAATAGGGCATACAATATTCGTATGTCCTATTTTTTAAGAAAGGGGAGATAAAATTGCCAGCTAAAATAAAGACTGACGAGAAGATATATAGAAAATTCTGTGCACATTGCTTGGATAAAGAGTCTGCCCCAGTAGGGAAAAAAGAGACTCCAGAGGAAAAGTATGAAAGAGAGTTAAGAAATGACAAAAACACATTAATATACGAAGTTATTACAACAAATGGAAAAATCACTAAAGTTACAGGAACTGTTCCATTTATCTTTGAAAAATATCCATATCACGAAAAGTGTTTAATGGCGTGGTTACAAAAAAAATTCAAAAAAGATAAAGAAAAAATTAACGCAGCCTATCAGGATGTTGTAAGACGCAGAGAAAAAACAATTGATGCATCTAGGAAAAAAGGAAAGTTGAGTTCTTCTGAAATGAGAGATGCAAAATCTACTAGAGCAAACAGAGAAAAATTAATTAATTACTTTATGGGACATTATGGGGCTTCAGTACTTTCAAAAAAAGTTCAAACTACAATAAAGGATTTAGATGAAGGCAAAAGTAAAACGTTTAATAATATTGTTGTTCACTATGATGAATTATTAGATATGTTTTTATATTATCAAGATAAATTAATGGGAATATATAAAGCAAAAATAAAAAAAGGTGAACAACCAACAAATGCTAGTCAAAGAATTCTGTATGACATTTCGGTAGTAATGCTAGATATAGACGAATACAATTCTAGAAAGGAAAATAAATATAACCAGCAAGACCAAAGAACAGACGAGGAGTTGTTAGATGTAAAGAAATATATACAAACAGATTTTCAAAAAGAAAAAGTAACTACACAAGAAGATGAAGAAATAAAAAGAGCTAGAGAATATGCAGAAGAAGTAACAAAAGAATTTGATTATGATAATGACGAATTTTTACAAGAGTTACTAGACGGAATTATAAGCAAGGAAGGAGAACAAAAATGAATTTTGAAGAATTAATGGACATAGATGTAAATATTGACCTTCAAGAAGAGTTCATAGAACTAAATACTAAAATAGATAATAGAATGAGTAATGGAATGCCCGAGAATTTAAGGTCAATGTTTATTGAATTAACTTTTATAGGAGCATTATGTTTAGAACCAAAGTTTATTCCAAAATATGAAGATTTTATTTCTCCAAAATACGACTTCACAGCAGATTCTACTGCGTTCTTTTATTTGTGTCTTTGTCAATTAGGAAAAAGAACTGGATGGACAATTAATCAAACTTCAATAAATGCATTTATGGCTGACAATAAAGAAAGAGCAAAAGTGTATCAAAGATATGGTGGATACAAATGGTTTGAATATGTTATAGAAATGGCTAAAGCAAATAACGCAATCGAGAATATAGAATCATATTATGAAATGTTGAAAAAATATTCTTTAGTAAGACAGTTTTGGATAAGAGATACAAAGACTATTATGGAGAATATTACTAAGCTTAAAGATTTTCCAACAATGAAACCAAGAGAAATTTTACTAAAAATGACTAGTGAATTTGGTAAAATATATACAAGACTAGCAAATGGAGAAGAGGTTAAAGATTTAACAGCTGGATGTGAAGAATATATAGATGCAAAATTAGAGACTCCAGAACAAGGATTAGATTTACCATTCCCTATTATGACACAAATATTCCAAGGTGTTCGTTTAGGTCAATTCTGGGCTTGGGGAATGTTATCAAATGCAGGAAAGTCTCGTTTCTTAATAAGAATTATTGCTTATCTAGCATTTGTTTTGGGTGTAAAAGTTTTAATAATTAGTAATGAGATGACAGAAGAAGAAATGCGTGCTTGTCTAATTACAACAACCATTAACAATCCAGACATACAAAATCTTCACGGAATTAAGTTAAATAAAAACCAAGTTGATATACAAAACGGGGTTTACAATGTAGATGCAAAATATTTTATGAGAGATGATGTAATAAATGCAAAATTGGTTAGAAAAAAAGAAGAGTCTCTTGAAGAATATAAAAAGAAATTGGAAGAGATGTCATCTGAATACAGAAATATAAAGTTTATTACACATTGGATTGACACAAAAATGCAAGACAGAATAAAAATAATAGAAACTGGTAGTGATTATTCTGATTCAGATTTAAAACAGATTATAGAGAATACTTGTCTTTCAGAAGGAATTAACTATGTTTTCTACGATACATTTAAGTCAGATAAAGATGCTATAGGAGAATGGGCAGCAATGAAAAAGACAGCAACAATACTTTCTGAAATTGCAAAAAAGAGAAATCTATTTATCGGAGCAAATATTCAGCTTACAGATGATGCAAATCAATGTATGCCTTTAGAATTATCTTCAAGTAATATAGCAAACAGTAAACAAATAAAACACGTTTTAGATGCCTTATGTTTATTTAAGGAAATTCCATATTCTGACTTTAAAAAGTATGTATATTGGAAAGGTACAACAGACAAACCTAAAAAATTATACGATTTAGCTCCTGAAAAAAGATATTATGTTTGTAGAATAGACAAGAACAGAGCAGGTATTAAACCAGATTTATTATTTGAATTAAACTTAAATACAAATATTTGGGAAGAAACAGGTAGAGTAGGATTGAGAAAAGACTATGAAAAGAAAAAAGAATTTGTTTCATCTAAGGAAACTCATAAAAAAATAAGTGAACAAGAAAGTAGTGAAGAAAATACGAATAATTAATAAAGGAGGATTAGAATATGGATGCACAAACAATTAAAGAATATATATATTCCAATAATAAAATGGAAACTGTTTTAGAAAATTTAGGGATGCACCATATTCAATGGCATAATAGGAATGAATATATTACTTGTGGGATGCCAGATGGAGATAATCCTAGCTCAACAGTGGTATATTGTGATAACAGTTTTTTAATGGTAAAAGCATATACTAGAGATATTGTTGACCCATATGGAATATCTGATATTATTTCACTTGTTAGCTTCATAAAAAAGACAATTTTCACTCAAAGTATTAATTGGTTATGTGAATTATTTGGATTGGATTACTATGTTGAAAGTATATCAGATGACCCAACTCTAGGATATTTTAAAACGTTTGACGCTTTAATGAAGCCTAAGACTTCTCTCGAAATACAATTAAAACCAATTCCAGAAGAAACATTAAAAGCATATCTTCCTTGGGATAACACAATTTTCTACGAAGACCACATAGAATGGGAAACACAAGCAGAATTTGAATTAGGTTTAGATGTATTTTCGCATAGAATAACAATCCCTATTCGAGATGAAATGGGAAGGCTAGTCGGAGTAAAAGGTCGTAGAGCTTGGGATGTTGTTGACCAATGGAATCCTAAATATATCTATCTTCATCAATGTGCAAAAAGTAGAATTTGTTATGGTCTGTATAAAACATTGCCTTATATAAGAGAAAAAAATGAGATAATCGTATGTGAAAGTGAAAAGGGTGTAATGCAATTATGGAGCTATGGATATAGAAATTGTGTAGCAGTAGGAGGACATAGTATAAGTCAACAACAACAAGATTTAATTATTCAATCTGGAGCTGCAACAATAATTATTGCTTTTGACAAAGATGTAGATGAAGAAACTGTAAGAAAAGAAGCAGAAAATTTATCCTTATATAGAAGAGTTGAGTATATATTAGATTTCGACAACATATTAGATGAAAAGGAAAGTCCTATGGATAATCCAAATAAATGGATAGACTTATATGAGAAAAATAGAAAATTATATATAAATAAGAGGTGATACTTTTGAAATATAGCTTAATAAAAAATAGCAGAAATGACATAAATCAATTCCTTAAAACCGTATTAGAGAATAGAGGAATTAGTGAAGAAGATTATGAAGAATTTCTTGCAAGCAACAATGTAGATATAGAGGGAAACACATATGATAATTTGAATAATATACAAGAAGGAATAAAAACTATATGGCAACATATTGAAAATAATGATATAATTACACTAGTTGTTGACCCAGATGTTGATGGAATCTGCTCTTCAGCCATTTTATTCGATTATCTTGAAAAAGCGGTTGCTGAAGTCCTACAGCCACAAGGGTTTGCGACGACGAATTTGACCATAAAATCACAGTTTTATATTAACTGGGATGTAGTAACTCACGCAGGAAAAGGACACGGATTAACACCAGACATATCTATAAATCCAAAAACAAAATTAATTATTCTCCCAGATGGAGGAAGTAATGACGTAGAAGAGCATAAAAAATGGAAAGATAAAGGTGTAGATATTGTAGTAATAGACCATCACCAAATTACAAATGTAAGTAATGATGCAATTATAATAAATAATCAAAGTTCTGACCACTATACTAATAAAGATTTTTCTGGAGTTGGTATAGTATATAGAGTATTACAAGCATTTGATGATATGTTATTTTTAAGTAATGCAGATAACTATCTAGATTTAGTTTCTTTAGGAAACATATCTGATGTTATGAATACTCTATCTTATGAAACGAGATATTTTATTCAAAGTGGGATAAAAAAAGAAAGTCTTCAAAATGATTTCTTAAAATTACTTTTGAAATATACAAAGACAGATACAGGGAATGATTTTAATTATTTTATATATCCTATTGATGTATCATTTAAAATTGCTCCTCCATTAAATGCAATGATGAGACTTGGAACAGCAGATGATAAACTTGATGTATTTACTTGTTTTGTTTCTCCTATGGAAATAATTGAAGGAAGAACTGGATATGCAAGAAAAACATATAACAAATGTATTCAATATAAAGAAGCTCAAGATGACGAAAAGAATCAGTTAATAGAATTAGTTGAGAAGAAAATAACTCCAGACTATTTAGAACAACCTGTCCTTATGATAGATGCAACAGAATATATAACAAATACTGAAATAACAGGTCTAGCTGCAATGAACTTCGCAAGTAAATATAAAAAACCTATACTGTTAGGAAAGATAACAAATAATTTCTTTTCTGGTTCAGTAAGAGTTAATGGTGGATTCCCAGATAAACATTTTAGAACATTATGTGAGCAAAGTGGTCTTTTTACTTTTGCACAAGGACACGAATCAGCTTTCGGTTTTGGATTTCCAAAGGAAAATATGCAACTTATAATTAACTTTTTTAATAAAACTTATGGAGAAATGGACTTACAAGATTCTTATGACGTAGATTTTATTATTGACGATTTGAATACAATAGCACCTTCAGATTTTTATAGAATTCAGTCAAATAAATATCTATGGGGAAGAGGAGTAGAAGAGCCAACTTTTGCTTTAGAAAACATTCCTATATTCTTTATGGGAGCATCTTTGTTAGGAGAAAAGAAGGATACAGTTAAATATACATATAAGAATATTGATTTTATGTTCTTTAAAAGAGATGAAACTGATAAGATGAAACAATTAGTAGAAAAATATGACCCAAAACAAAATTATTCTATAAATATTATAGGAAAATTAGGGATGAATACATTTATGGGAAGACCAAAATGTCAAGTAATAGTAGATGATTATGAGATAAAAGAGCAGTCTCATCAAGATGCTTTGGATGAATTTACTTTTTAAAATACTTGACAAAACTTTGTCAAAGATGATATATTATTAATGTCATAAAAATATTTATAAAGATGAATTGGAGGGAACAGAATGTCTACAAAAATACAAGTAAAAAAACCAGAATATTCAACTAGTGTTACATCAATGGTTATTATGTCTATGATATATAATTGTATTGTAGTTATAGCGTTATGTTATTTGGCAATTATCAAAGATTGGTGGGCTGCTTTATTGTTAATTCCATTTTGCACATTAACTCCATCATTAAAGACCAAAGAAGGTAGCGAAGAATCTGATGAAGATGAAAGTAAAGAGGAGGAAAAATAATATGGAAAGTAATTTCGTTAATTTACACGTTCATACAGCTGTTGGTTCATTACTTGACAGTATTGCGAAAATTCCAGATATTGTAAAATTTGCAGTAGATAACAATCAACCAGCTATAGCAATTACTGACCACGGATATATGTCAGGATTTGTAGATTTTGTAAAAGAATGTAAAGCATATGGAATAAAACCTATTATTGGAGAGGAAGCATATGAGGTTGATAATGCCTTAGAAAAAGCGGATACAAAAGATTACAAACAACCAAGGTATCACTTAATATTACTAGCAAAGAATAAGGAAGGTTTACAAAATCTGTTCAAAATATCAAGTTGGGCTGCAACTAATGGTTTTTATAAAAAACCTTTAATTGAAATAAAAAGAATCAAAGAAAATGGTTGGGGCAAAGGTATTATAATGAGTTCTGCTTGTATGATTCGGAAGAATTAGTAAATTATGTGAATTAGAAAAGTGGGAAGAAGCAAAAGAATGGTATAATCTTATGTGTGAAACATTTGATGATGTATATTTAGAAATCCAATCCCATCCAAATGAATATCAAATGCAATTAAACAATAACATTCTAAAATTTGCCAAAATGGTTGGGACAGATAAGATAATAATTACAACAGATGCTCATATGATAAGTAAAGACCAACAAGATGTTCATAATATATTCGTAAAAATTGGAACAGAAAGGGAAGTTGGAGAAACATATGATGGATGTTATTTACAAACATATCAGGATGTAATTGATATTTGCTCTCAATTTGATATAGATATGAATCTAGTACAAAAAGCAATAGAAAATACATTACATATTGCAGATATTGTAGAAAACATTGATATAGGATTGGGAGTTGACCCATTAATGCCTAAGATAGATATCCCTGCAGAGTTTAAAAATGGAGACGAATATGTTGAATATCTAATCTGGAAAGGATTTGACGAAAAATTTAAAAACCTTCCAGAAGATAAGAAAGAAAAAAGAAGGAAAAGAATTGAAGAGGAACTTCCAGTTATAGAAGCCTTACATTATAGTGAATACTTTATAATGTTGCAAATGTTGACAAATGCAGCTAAAGAGAAACATATTCCACTTGGTTATTCAAGAGGGTCAGGAGCAAATTGCTTATGTTTGTATTGTTTAGGGGTTACTCAGGTTGACTCTTGTCGCTGGTCTTTAGATTTCAGTAGGTTTGCCAATATGGGCAGACGAAGTATGGCAGATTAAGGAGTGGTTTTTTGAAATTTAGCGAAAAGCATATAAAAGAAAAAGATGAATTGTTAAGTTTATATTATACAAAACGAATGAGTATAAGAGAAATTGCAGAGTTAAAGGGATATAAAGAGGGAACTTTAAAAGAGTGCTTCAGAGATTGGGAATATGTAGCTAGAAATAATAGAGAGCGTCATAAAAAATATTTTTGTGATGAAAGTTATTTTCATAATATTGATTGTGAACACAAAGCTTATTGGTTAGGATATATTGCAGCAGACGGAACAGTTTTAGACAAAACTAAATCAGAAAACTCTCAAAGATTAAAATTGTGTTTGGCAAGGGAAGATGAAGAGTTGTTATATAAATTTAAAGAAGATATTCAAGCTACATACCCAATAGGACAATATAAAAATAGTTGTCACTATGCAAAAGAGACTTGGATAGGTCAACCCATATCTCAAATAACTATCCCTAGTGAACAAATTTATAATGATTTAGTTTCACATAATATAACTCCAAGAAAATCTCTGACCATTATATTTCCCGAAACAATGAAAGATAATCAATATGTTAACGCATTCATAAGAGGATACTTTGATGGAGATGGGTGTATTTCTCAAAACAAAAGTACATCAAAATCAAGAGACTATAATTATAAGGTTACTATAAAAGGAACCCAAAGTATGCTGTATAATTTTAGAAAAATATCTGGCGTGTCAGGAACAATTAAAGCATCAGGCAAACACGCAGATTTTCGTAATAAGGAATTGGTTATTGTGAAGCATAAAGATATGAAAGATTTTCTAAATTTTATATATAAAGATTCAACAATTCATTTGCAAAGAAAGTATGAAAGATACTTGCTAGTTTTAAAAAATTATTAGATATGTTAATAAAACTCGTAGTCGCGTATAATAGTAATATTATATGTTATTAGATGGTGAACTCTGCTCAGAGGTGTCAGTTAAACATTTAGTAATTGTAGGAAATGACAACTAATTAACTGGCTAACAGGGAAACTCTAAACCGTAAAGGACGGTAGACAATCCTGTGCCAAGCTCGAAAGAGAAGGTCAAACGACTAACCTATTGCCACGGTGTAGGCTTGGAGATAAGCACCAAGTCGAAGTGCCATCCAACCAGTAATGGTTGAAGATATAGTCTGAACTATATAGAAATATATAGATTAACAATATTGTACGATATGGATATATCCAAGGAAAGACGTAGAGAAATTGTAGAGATTTCAGAAAACTTATTTGGAAAAGATAATGTTGCCCCAATTTGTACATATAATACATTATCTACAAAAGTAGCAATTAGAGATATTGGAAAGGTATTAGATGAAGACCCAGAAAGTCCATACTATAAACAAATTCCATACAATATGAGAGATGAAGTCGCAAAGATGATTCCAACAGTAAAAACATTAGACGATTTAGGAGAAGAAGTAGAAAAAGAAGAAACTTTACAAAATGTGCTTTCAACTAGTCCTAAAATGGCTGGATTATATGAGAAATTTCCAAAATGGTTTTACTATGTACTCCAACTAGAAGGATTACCAAAATCTCGTGGAAGACACGCAGCAGGTACAATTATAGCTCCAAAACCAGTAACAACTTACGCTCCTCTTTGTCAAGACAAAGATGGAAACAAAATGCTACAAATAGAGATGCACGCAGCTATGGACGATTTATCTTTAATAAAAATGGACTTCTTGGGATTGAAGACATTAGATATTATAGATGATGCTTTAAAAATTGCTGGGTTGACTTGGGAAGATGTTGATATAAATCACTTAAATCTTGATGATGAAGATGTATATAATAATATATATAAAATAGGTCATACAGTTGGAGTATTTCAAATGGAATCTTTGGAAGCAAGGAAAATGTGCATCCAAGCACAAGCAAACGATATAGAGGACGTTATTGCAATTAATGCAGCAAATAGACCACGGAACGAAAGATGGGTTCCCAGAATATTGTTCGAACAAACTTAATCCAGAAAACGCAGTATTGATTCACGAAGACCTAAGACCAATATTTAAAACAACAAATTTAATATTATTATATCAAGAGCAAGTTCTTCAAATATTTAGATATGCTGGCTTTCCAGAAAATGAAGTTGATAACGCTAGACGTGCGATTGGAAAAAAGAAACTAGATGTTATGGCAAAACTCGAAACAGAATTTAGAGAAAAATTATCTGCTAAAGGATGGACTAAAGAACAACTTGACCAATTATGGGAATTGATTTTGAAACAAACAGGATACTCTTTCAATCGTGGACATTCAGTTTCTTATGGACTATTATCATATTTAACTGCATATTTAAAATATCATTATCCTGTTGCTTTTATGACAGCCTGTCTAAATGCAGATAGTGATGATGTCTCTAGAATAGGAATTCTAATAAACGAATGTTACAAATTAGGGATAAATATACTTCCACCTAAAATAAATAAATCTAGAAAAGACTTTACAGCAATGATGAAGGATGATGAAATATTATTTGGACTTCAAGCTATTAAAGGATTAGGAGATTCAGTTGTAAATAAGATAGTAGAAAATAGACCTTATAAGAATATCGAAGATTTTATAGAAAGAAGTGGATGTAGTAAATCTCATATTGTACAATTAATAAAGGCAGGGGCATTCGGAACTGAACATAAGAGAAGAATGTTATTAACATATTTTGATATTACTACTCCAAAAAAAGAATATAAAAATGTTAAAACAATTCCGTCTCCAAAGGAAGATACATTAAAAAGATGGGGTATAGATTCTAGTAAGTTTACAGACCCAGATAAAAAGAAGAATAATGCAATGATTCTTGAATTATACAACCAAAAAAGGAAGAAACAGTTTGACCAAGAACAAGAAGAAAAATTAAGACAAGAAAAACAAGCTTTTTGTGAAAAATATTTACAAGAAGAATATTTATGGGAATTTGAAACGCTATCTATGTTTTTAACTAACAATCCTTTAAAAGAGGTAAAAGATTATATTACAGACTGGAATGATGTAGAACAAGGAGCGGAAGGAGTACTTCTTGCGGTTGTTGTAGACCTTAAAAGAAAAAAAGATAAGAACAATAATGTTTTTGCGTACATTGATTTATATACAGTAAATGGAATCATTGAATCTGTTGCTTGGTCTAGTATATTCAAAGAATATAATGATTTGTTACAAAAGGGACAGTGTATTGCGTTATTAGGAAGAAAAGGAGAAAATAATCAAATGTTTATTAAAAAAGTAAAAAATTTTCAAGTATGGTTAACAGAAAGAAAAATGATTTTAGAAAATGGAGGTGAGTTATTATGATTCAAGAAGTAGATGAAAAACAATATGGGGAAACCCCTCAAGAATGTTTTGATGAGGGACTTCCTGACAAAGATGGGAATTTCTATTTTGAAGCATTAATAACAAATAGTATATATTGTTCTCCAGATAAATATAGAGCTCATACTTTCTTTAATATATGTGAATTTGAAACAGAAAATCCTATTCCAAATTTGAACTACAATAAAAGATTCGCAAAAAGTTATGGAAAATTATTAGGGAACACTATAGAATTAATTCCTATGACTAGATATAAATTTAAAGCAAAACCAGAATATAATTCTAATTATAATGAGTGGCAATATAAGATTTTAAATGTATGGGAATCCGAATCAAGGGATTCCGATGCACTTAATAGTTATCTAAGATTCCTAGCTACATCAAATAGTTATAATATTATAATGAAAAATGACCCAGACTTTGTAAGAAAGGTATTGGAAGATGACTCTTTTGTGGGGGAAAGATTTAAAGGAATGCAACAAAAAACATATGATAAGTTGATAAAAGAACTTAGAGAATATAGAGACTATATCCCAATTATAGCAGAGTTTAGTCAATTCCCTGAGATTACAATGAATACTATTATCAGTATGAATGATATTGCTTCAAATCCTCAACAGGCATTTAAAATTATAAAAGATAATCCATATATCCTTACAAGTTTACCTCGGTTTTGGATGGAAAAGAGTAGATAAAATTGCATCTAAGTTAAATCCAGAAGCAATATGTTCTACACAAAGACTAATAAGTTATTGTAATTATGCTTTGGAAGAAATTGCAAATGCATCAGATGGTGGGCATACTTGGATTTATATCAATAATACAATGGACGTAAAACACAGTATGGCACATTTAATCAGAGATAATGTTCCAGAATGTCAACCTGTAGTTAAAGACTATTTTGAAACGGAAAGACAGTTAACAAAAGATAAAGGATGTGGAACAAAATTTTATGTAGATGATGAAAAAATTGGTCTTGCAAAATATTATAACTCAGAAAAAAGTATATTATATCATCTAAATAGAATTAATAATGGAGAACATCTAACTCCATTTAGAAGTTTCGAGGAATCTATTTCTGTGACAGACAAGTGGATGTCAGATAGAGTTGGAGAAGAAGTTCATCTAACTGATGAACAAAAAGATGCAATTAAAGCGACATTAGAAAATGATGTTGTAATATTAACTGCTCACGCTGGTGCTGGAAAATCTACGACAATTAGAGGAATAATAGATTTATGGGCAGGAAAAGAAATTGCTTGTTGTGCATTAGCCGCAAAAGCAGCAATAAGAATTAATGAATTGTCTGGACAGGGAGCTTCAACAATACATAGATTATTAGAATTTAGCCAAGGTTCTTTTCAAAGAAATGAAGATTTTCCTTTGACTGCTGATATAATAATTGTGGATGAGTGTTCTATGATTAATATAAGTCTATTCTTAAGTTTATTAAAAGCAATTCCTAGCAAATCAAAACTTATCTTAGTATTTGATGATGCACAGCTTCCTGCTATAGGTGCTGGGTCAGTTGCAAAAGATTTATTAGGTAGCAGTTTTTGCATTAAAAGACTTACTAAAATTCATAGACAGGCAGCAAAATCTGGAATTAAAATTGATGCAAATAAAATAAGAAAACAAATAGATGTTTTCTCAGAAGACTATGATTTTGCAGGAGAATTACCTAAAGAAATCGTACACGGAGAAAAGAACGATATGCATTACTTTAATTTAAGAGAAAGAATGGATATACACGCTCAAACATTAGATATCTATAGAAATCTTTTAAGAGATATTTCTAGAAAAAACCCAGTAAAACCAAATGAAATAACAATTATTGTTCCTATGAAATCTAATATGGAGAACTGTACAGATTCTTTTAATCAAGAGATTCAAGAAATTCTTCTTAAAAATGAAGAACAGTTTATTATCAATGGAAAATATTCGGATAAGGCAGGCAGTCCTAGAATATTTAAAAAAGGATGTAGAGTTATACGTAGAAAAAATGATTACGAAAAAATGGTATTCAATGGAGAGGTAGGAACATTAACTGAGATTTCTCCAGACTTATCAGAATTCAAAGTAAAATTTGATGATGAAAGAGAAATTATTTTCAAATCAAAAGAACTAGCTTCATTTGATTTAGCATATGCTTTAACTGTTCATAGTATGCAAGGTTCAGAAAACAGAATTATAATATTTGTAATGGACAGTAGACATAATATTCTTTTAGATTCTACATTATTTTATACTGCTATCACTAGAGCAAGAGAAGAGAATTATGTAATTTTCCAACCTAGTGCATATAAAGCTGCATTAACTAATGACAAAGTATGTGCAAGACAAACATTTTTACCATTATTAATGAATCAAATAAAAGGAGATGAATAATATGGAACTTTATTGTGATTATTCTGCAACTACACCAATTCTTCCAGAAGTACTTGTTACAATGATGCCATATTTAATTAACGAATATGGCAATCCATCTTCTTTATATATGATAGGAAGAAAGGCAAGAGTGGCAGTAGAAGAATCTAGACAAACAATTGCTAATATACTTAATTGTAAACCTAAAGAAATTATTTTTACAAGTGGTGGAACAGAAGGAGATAATTTAGCAATTAAAGGAATTGCTCAAAAAAAAGGAAAAGATGGATTGTATATTACTAGTAAAATTGAGCATCCAGCAGTTATGAATTGCTTCAAAGAATTAGAAGAAGAAGGATATGATGTAATTTATTTAGACGTTACAAAAGACGGAATCGTTAAAGTAGAACAGTTAATGTCTATATTAGAGTCAAATAAAAAAATAAATTTTGTATCCATTATGTATGCAAATAATGAACTTGGAACAATTCAACCTATAGATTCAATAGGAGATTTATTAAAAAAATATGATAAAGACATTATATTTCATACTGATGCTGTGCAAGCAATAGGTAAAAGAAAAATTAATCTAAAAGATACTAATATAGATATATTATCCGCTTCTGGACACAAATTTGGAGCTCCAAAAGGAATTGGATTCATTTATATAAAAGATGGATTAGATTTAAAATATCAGACCTTAGGTGGAGGGCAAGAATTTAATAAAAGAAGTGGCACTGAAAATGTTGCTAGTATTATAGGGTTAGGTAAAGCTTTAGAGATACATAATCGAGAACTTAACGAAAGTAATCTTGATTTTGAAGAAAAAGAAATGTTTTTAATAAATTCTTTGAGCCAAATTGAGGGTGCTCGTCTAAATATTTCTTTTACTTGTGATAGAATTACAGGAATTGTTAATATGAGATTTAAAGGAGTTAGTGCACAATCATTACTTCTGTTCCTAGATAATAAAGGAATTTATGTATCTGCAGGTTCTGCTTGTCATTCAGATAGTGATACTCCATCACACGTATTAAAAGCAATTGGTCTTTCAGATGAAGATGCATTATCTTCTATAAGGATTTCTTTTAATAATTCTATTACATATGAAGATATAGCATATTTGACAGAAAGCTTTACTGATGGAGTAAATTATCTTAGACAGATGTAGTTTCCATCTGACTTGACAAAGGTTTGTCAATGTGTTATAATATATATAGACACTAAAATATAAATTAATTTCTTTCTAGTGTTATTGTAGAAATAGGGAAGAACATATACATTTTAGAAAGTAAGTTCTTTCCTATATTTTTAATTAGCGGTGACAAAAGTTTGTCAAATTATGTAAACAAAATATTTCAAAATAAGGTGGTGATTTTAGAAATGCCTAAAAAAGAAAAACAGATTCAACAAGACCCAATTGTAGTTTTAAATGATATGTATCAGATAAAACTTACGAAAACTTGTATGGTTCTTCAGAAGAAAGTTTCACAAGATAACAATGAAGAATTGTCAAAAGAAGAACAAGCAGAAGGATTCAAAACATTAGGATATTTTTCAACTTGGAAATACTTAGGAACAATATTAACAAGAGACATTCAAAGAGATAAAACTTTAGCAAAAGGGAAAGTATCTGCGGATGAATTCTTACAAGACCTTAAAGAAACTTCTGAAGAAATTAAAAATATATTTAAGACAATTGATAACTTAATAGAAGACAACAAATAACTTGGAGGTATTTATTATGGAAAATATTATTGTAGAAATTGATAAAAGAGTAGCAGTATCTTTTAGCAAAAAATTTAAAAACTGCAAAGACTCTGAAGGAAATGAAGTAACATTAAATTTACAAGATGTAAAAAAAGATATAACCAATTACATAGTTGCTAACCTAGATAAATATAAAGATAAGGAAGTATTTTCTTTTGTGTATGATTATGATTTAGGTATATGTGTTACTGTAATGAAACCTCAAATGGAATATGAAGTTTACACAGTTATTGGATTCTTAGATATGTTTGTTCCAGAAGAAACAATCGAAGATGATAATGAAAAAGAAGAAACAAAAAACATCGCTAAATTATTAAAGGAGGAAGAATAATGTATATTGAAAAAAACGGATTCTTTGTTGTAAATCCAATTGAAATGAGTTTTTTAACAGAAGACAGAGACTTTACAGATGATTTAGAAGGCGCAGAATTATTCAGTAGCAATAATAGTGCATTAGAGGCAATTAATCAATTTGTTGATGGAGAAAAGAACTTTATTGTATTAAGATGCAATACAACTATTTGGATAGATAAAGATGCAATACAACCAAAAAAAATGTGTGAAAACTGTAAATGTAAAGATGAACTAGAAGACATAGATTTAGAAAATATAGAAGAAAAAGTCTTCAAAAAATATTCTTTTTAAAGTGGAGGTATATATGGATACAATAAAATTTGCTAAAGTAAAAGAAAAGGCTATTATTCCATCAAAAAGTGCTGAAAATGCAGGTTATGATATATATGGCATTTTTGAAGGTAATAACGATGAGAATAGAATAGTAAAACCACACAATACGAAATTAATTCCTACGGGAATTGCTTGTGCCTTACCAACAAAATATTATTTTCAAGTAGAAGAAAGAGGAAGCACAGGAAGTAAAGGAATTAAAAAGAGTGCTGGAGTTATTGATTCTGGATATAGAGGAGAAATTTTCATTGCAATTACAAATTCTACTGATAATTATCTAGTTTTTGGAGATAAAGATTCTTATATGGCAGATGCGAGAGCTGAAATGAAAAAATGGTATAGTATAGATGAAAATAACTTAACTGACGAAGACAAAGAAAGCTTAAAAGGACTAGAAGAATCTTTGATAAAACAAATTGGAAAAGAAAAATACGACACTCTTGAAGAGGATGTAAAAGAAGAATGTCTAAAAGAAATTATTAAATTAATTAAACAACCTGCATCAAATCAGGAATTTGAAGAAAATTTACAAAACGCAATTTATTATCCAGACACAAAGGCAATTGCGCAATTAGTATTACACGAAGTTCCTGTTGTAAATGTTGAAGAAATATCTTATGAAGAATTAAAAGATATTCCTTCTGAAAGAAAAGATGGAATATTAGGTAGTTCAGGAAAATAGAGAGGAGAAGATTTTAGATGAGCGGATTTACAAGAAAAATACAAAGAAATAGAATTAAACAGGCTATACAAAGACAAGGAGGAAAAAGAACTTCCCCTTTAAGCAAATATAGATTTAAAACAAGAGAAGAGATGCTAAAAGAACAATCAGATAAAATCGTTGAACAAATGGCGGAAAATATAAAAATATAAAGGAGGAAAAAAAATGTTTGTCGTATTTGATGAAAACAACTATGTTAAGTTTCTATCTACAACAACAAGTATGGAAGGAGCAATTGAATTACCAGACGATGACAATTTAAACCTAACTTATCTAACTTGTTATAAATTAAATGCAGAAGGAAACGGATTAATGTTAGATGCAGAAAAAGTTGCTGCTCAAAAAGATAAAGTAGGAGCATTAGCAAAAATATTTGAATTAAAACAACAATTGTCAGAATCAGACTTCAAAGTATTAAGAAAAATAAGAGAGGATGCTTTAGGAATAGAAACAAAAATGTCTAATGATGAGTATCTTCAACTTGAGGCAGAAAGAGAATCCATAACCAGACAAATCAGAGAGCTAGAAGATGGAGGTAAATTAGTTACAGATGTATCAGAAATACTTAAAGAGGGAAAACAAAATAGAGAAGAAAAACTCAAAAAGATAGAAGAAGTAAAAACTATGATAGATACAACTGTTCCTAAGATTGAAGAATCTATAAACAAAATAATATCTACTATTAGTGATGGAACTTTAGTCAAAACATTAATAGAAGAAATTAAAAAAGGATTACTTGACATAAATGATTCAAAAGACCAAAACGAAGAAGGAGGTAGTAATTCGGGTATTTTAGATGGAATTTTAGGAATTTTTGATAAAATAAAAAACGAAGTAACAAATCCAGATACTGTATCAGAAGAGTCTTCAACAGATACAGAAGAAAAAAATAAATAATTATAGATATTAAATTCAGTTTTTAAAATTATAAGGAAGAGGGATTTGATATTATGGTTATAAGTGTTATAAAAAGAAATGGAAATAAAGTTGATTTTGATAAGAACAAAATCGTAGAAGCAATATTAAAAGCAAATAAAGATGTGCAAGGGAGACAAAAAGCTTCTGTAAAATTAGCTAAGGAAATTTCAAAAAATATAGAAAATTTCGATAAATTAAAATTAACTGTTGAAGAAATTCAAGATATGGTTGAAAAAGAATTAATGTCTGCTGAAAAATACGATTTAGCTAAAGCATATATTCTTTATAGAGAAAAACG
>ERZ1643249.1462-NODE-1462-length-23835-cov-8.275484_pt1 | contig 23835 bp, 17 predicted proteins | sample MGYA00579263_ERZ1643249 | MGnify/ENA primary metagenome ERZ1643249 (study PRJEB29033, sample SAMEA4952264) | chicken gut metagenome | biome: Broiler Chicken; feature: Gastrointestinal Tract; material: Caecum | place: Ireland | collected 2018 | study: Broiler... | reverse complement strand
TCCGCTTTTCGGTCATCGTGCCGGTGTACAATGTGCAGCGGTATCTGCCGCTTTGCGTCAAGAGCGTGGCGGAACAGCCCGGCCCGCCGGACTGGGAGTGCATCCTGGTGGACGACGGCTCCACCGACGCCTGCGGCGCCCTGTGCGACGCCTTTGCCGCCGAGATCCCCGGCGTGGTGGCGCTGCACCAGAAAAACCAGGGCCTGGCCGCCGCCCGCAACACCGGCATCGCGGCCGCAAAAGGGGAGTGGCTGCTGTTTCTGGACAGTGACGACGAGTGGGCGCCCGATATGCTGGCGCATCTGCGCCGCACGCTGGAGGAACACCCCGGCCACGACTGGTATGTGGCCCGCTACTTATCCCTGGACGAGGCCGACGGCGCCCTGCGGGAGCCTGCGGCGGTGCGGCTTGTGCCGGGCGGGTTCGAGAGCGACGACTACGCCGCCCGCGTCGCCCGCCTGTACGACAGCGCCCACTGGTCGGTGTGGAAGTTCTGCCTGCGGCGGCAGTTTCTGGCCGAAAGCGGGGTAGCGTTCTGGCCCGGCGTCGTCTGGGCCGAGGATTACCCCTTTGACCTGCTTTTGCTGCGCCATTGCCGGCGGCTGTATTTTGCCGATTTTGTCATGACCCATTACCGGGAAAACCGGGCCGGCAGCCTGATGAACGCCAACCTGCCCAGGCATTTTACCGGCATTTTGGCGGCGCTTCGGGGCTTTGCCCAGCTGTTTGCCGAGGGCGGCTGCCTGCCCGCCGAGCGCACCGAGATCTTGCGCCGCACCGCCAACGCTTTCTGGCCGGAGGCCCGCGCCGCCGCCTGCCGCGATAAAGCGGTGCGCCGTGCCTGCGCGCCGCTGATCGACCAGTGCAAACCGCTGTACGACTACGGCGACCAGTGCCGCGGCCGCGCCGACTGGGCGCTGTTCCGCTGGCTGCTCAAGCTGTTCGGCGCGCGGTTCGCGCTGTGGGCCGCCGGCCTGCTGAAGCGGTGACTGCTGCCGCGGCGCTGCCCGGCGGCGGATGCCGTTTCCGGTAAGCACAGTTTGCCGCAAGGCCCCGGCGGCGGGCGTGAACGCCCGCCCTACAAACTGCGGCAAGCTCCTGCCGGAACGGAACGGCGCCAATTACCGCGCCCTCCGTAGGGGACGATGCTTGGCATCGTCCCGCCGCCCGGCGGCGGATGCTGTTCCCGGTTTTGCTGCCCATCTGCCATAAATTGTAGGGCGGGCGATCTCGCCCGCCGTGGATGTTTGCGTCGCCGCAAGCCCCGCGGGCCGATCTCCGGCCTAAGAGCCGCCTTCGGCGGTTGGCCTCCGAAACGCCGCCTGCGGGCGGCAGTGCAAGCATCGGCCCCTACGCAACGCAATCTTCCGCCGCAATTTCTGCCAACCCGGCAGCACCCGTTTTCCGCAAGGTCAGCGGCGGGCGTGAACGCCCGCCCTACAAACTGCGGCAAGCTCCCGCCGGAACGGAACGGCGGTGCCAATTACCGCGCCCTCCGTAGGGGACGATGCCCGCATCGTCCCGTCGTCCCGGCAGACAGATACCGTTCCCGGTTTTGCTGCCCGTTTGCCATAAATTGTAGGGCGGGCGATCTCGCCCGCCGTGGATGTTTGCGTCGCTGCAAGCCCTGCAGGCCGATCTCCGGCCTAGGGTGTATCTGACAAATCCCCAGCGCTGTCTAATTCTACTAAAAAGCAGCGTCTGCTGCGTTACTCAACCTTGCAATACATAAAGTATTGCTGCGGTCTCGTGCCTTGCATCCACACCTTTTTAGCGACTTTTCCAGCACTTTTGATTGATCAGATACACCCTAAGAGCCGCCTTCGGCGGTTGGCCTCCGAAACGCCGCCTGCGGGCGGCAGTGCAAGCATCGGCCCCTACGCAACGCAATCTTCCGCCGCAATTTCTGCCAACCCGGCAGCACCCGTTTTCCGCAAGGTCAGCGGCGGGCGTGAACGCCCGCCCTACAAACTGCGGCAAGCTCCCGCCGGAACGGCAGCGCCCGCTTTCCGCAAAATCTGCCGCAATTTCCGCCCCCGCCCTCACACATCTCCCCCGAAAGGTCCCTTCTATGAGAACACGACGTACCATCATCAATCTGGCTTACTCGCTGGGGTCCAGTTTGCTGCTTCTGCTGCTGGCGCTGGTGTCGCGGGCGCTGTTTGTGTCCAACTTTGACATCGACATCCCCGGCACCTCGACCACCATTGAACAGCTGTTCAGCGTCTTTTCCATCGCCGAGCTGGGCGTGGGCAGCGTCATCAGCTACCGCCTGTACGAGCAGCTGGCCGCCAAAGACATCGAAAAGATCAGCAAGTACATGTCGCTGTACAAGTGGACCTACCGGCTCATCGGCGGGGTCATCGCGGCGCTGGCGTTGGTGTTCTACTTCTTTCTGCCGCTGCTCATCGTAGAGCCGGACACCGACTGGGACGCCGTCCACTCGATCTATCTTTTGCAGGCGCTGTCCACCCTGTCCAGCTACTTCCTGGTCACCCGGCGGTTGCTTTACACCTGCACCCAGCAGGGTTATGTCTGCACCCGCATCGACTTTTGCTTTAATGTGCTGACCTATCTGGCCCGCATTTTCATCTCGCTCAATTTTGCCGGCAACTACAACCTGTATTTCGGCGTCACCATCATCTTCAACACGCTGGCCAACGTGGTCGTGGCGATGCGCTACCGCAGGGATTTCCCTGAAGTGCGGGACGTCAAGGTCACCTGGGCCGACTTCAAGGGGTTGGGGATGTTCCACGACCTGCGGTATTATCTGGTGCACCGCATCTCCAACGCCATCTACGGCACGTCGGACAGCCTGGTCATGACCCGCATGCGGGGCAGTTCCAGTGTGACCTATCTGGGCAATTACTCGTCGGTGTCGTCGGCGGTGACCAACATCGGCAACAAGATCCTGGACAGCTTCTCGGCCGCCATCGGCAACATCGTCTACGACAAGACCGCCGAGGCCGACGACCACCAGAAAAAGGTGTTCTGGAGCATGGACCTGTTCAGCTATCTGTTTGGCAGCTTTGTGGCGGCGGCCTACTTCTGCCTGTTCCAGCCCTTCATCACGCTGTGGCTGGGCGACCGGTGGCTGCTGCCCATGGCCTATGTGTTCTGGTTCTGCCTGAACGAGTATGTGGGCTGGAACCACCGGATGCTGGGCAGTTACCGCGCCGTGCTGGGCCACTTTGAGCAGGACCAGTGGTTCATGGTGGCCAGCGGCGTGTCCAACCTGGTTTTGAGCTTTGTGCTGGTCATCCCCTTCGGGCTGGCGGGCGTCACGGCGGCCACGGTGTTCGCCCACTGCCTGATGTGGCTGGGCCGGGCCAAAGTGGTGTTCGGCGGGTTCATGCGCGGCTGCGGCGGGCGGTATCTGCGGGTGCAACTGTGCCACCTGGCCACGCTGGCGCTGTGCATGGGCGGCAGCTACTGGCTGTGCAGCCTGCTGCCGGGGGGCATCCCGGGCATGGCGGCGCGGGTGCTGGTGGTCTGCGTGGTGCCAAACGCCATCAATCTGGCATGCTACGGGTTTTCTTCGGACGCCGAATACCTGCGCGGCCGTGCGGCCGAGCTGTGGCGGCGCATCCGCCGGAAGGGGGCGTAACCGATGGCAAAGGTGGGCATTTTATACATCTGCACCGGCAAATACACGGTGTTCTGGCCGGATTTTTACCGCACCTTCCGCGAAAAGTTTTTGCCGGAGAGTGACAAGACCTTTTTCGTCTTTACCGACGCCCCGTCCATCGAGGGCGACGGCGCCCCCGACGTGCGCCGCATTTACCAGAAGGCGCTGGACTGGCCGTACAGCTCGCTTTTGCGGTTCAAGATGTTTGCGGGGCAGGCCGCGGCGCTGGAAAAGATGGACTATCTGTTTTTTGCCAACGCCAACCTGGTCTGCCGCGAGACCGTCACCGAGGCGGAGTTCCTGCCCCGGCCGGACAGGGGAGAGCTGCTTTTGGTGGTGCAGCAGCCGGGCTTTTGGGACAAGAAGCCGATTTTTTACACCTACGACCGCAACCCCAAATGCCGGGCGTACATCCCCTACAACTGCGGGCGGGATTATGTCTCCGGCGGGCTGAACGGCGGCACGGCGGCGGCGTTTCTGGCCATGAGCCGGGAGCTGGACCGCCGCACCGACGCCGACCTGGCCGACGGCCAGATGGCGCTGTGGCATGACGAAAGCCACTTAAACCGCTATATTGCCGAGCAGGACCCGGCGTCCTACCGCCTGCTGACCCCCGCCTACTGGTATCCGGAGGGCTGGGACATGCCCTTTGCGCAAAAGATCGTCGTGCGGGACAAGTCCAAATGGATCGACATGGCGGCGGTGAAGGGGGCCAAACCCCGGCTGAACGCCGTCCAGCGCAAGTGGGACGCTTTCCGCCAGAACTGGCTGCCCTGGGTCTGGCTGGCAAGGGACACCCTGCTGGGGCGGCACTTGTAACGGCCGGCGTTGCCCGGCTCCGCAGCCCCTTGCGGGGAGCTTCCCGAAGCGGCAGCCGCCCCGAAGCCTCCCCTGCAAGGGGAGGTGCCCGCAGCGCGGGCGGAGGGGTGCACTGCCGCCTTGCGGCGATCATATCCCGCCGGGACGCCGCGCTGTATCCGTAAAGGCCGCTTCCGCCGGCCGCCCGCGCTTTCAACATTTTTGTTGAAAACCCTCCCGCCTTTTCCCTCTGCTATTTCAAGACATTCCCCATCATCTATCCGGAGGCTTTCCATGTCTGCCAAACGTCGAATCGAACCGTATCACGTCGCCGCCGCGGTGCTGGCGCTGCTGGCCGTTTTGTCGGTGGGCAAAACGCTGTTCTCCGGCCTGGAGATCGACGAGCAGTACGCCCTGTCCATCAGCTGGCGGCTGGTCAAGGGCGACGCCCTGTTTTACACCATGTGGGAGCCGCACCAGCTGTCGGCGCTGCCGGCGGCGGTGCTCTTGTGGCTGTTCTATACCGTCACCGGCGGCACCACCGGCGTGCTTTTGTTTGTGCGCGTGGTGATGGTGCTGGCAAAAGCCGGGCTGTCGGTGTGGTTTTACCGCACCATGCGGTCAAAACTCAGCGCGCAGACGGCTTTTTTGGCCGCGCTGGCATTGTTTGCCTACACGCCCAAATGGTTTTTGGGACCGGACTATATCTCGCAGCAGTTCCACTTTACGCTGGCGGCCTTTTTGTGCTTTTACGGCTACTTTGACCGGGGCGGCAGGGGACTGTGGCGGATGGCGCTGGGCGGCGTGTTTTTGAGCCTGAGCGTGCTGGCCTTCCCCCAAAGCGCCTTTGCGGCGCCGGTCACCTTCATCGGCATGTTCCTGCTGGGCCGCCGGTGCGGCGAGCGGCGGTTTCTCGGCATCCCGGCCGGCACGCTGGCGGCTTTCGGCGCCTGCGCAATCTGCGCGGCGGCGTTTGTGGCGTATGTGCTGCAGGGCATGTCGGTGCAGACGCTGTTGAGCCGCGCCTCGCTGATCCTCAACGACCCGCAGTACGACTTTTCCACCGCCGAGCGTCTGTCGCTGCTGCTGGGGCAGGCGGCGGACGTGGCGCGGTTTTTGGCCAAGCCGGCGCTGGCCGCGCTGGCGGTGGCGGGTATCGGCATCGGACGGGACATCGCCCTGCGGCGCGAGCGCCCCATCCGCAACATCCGGTTCTGGCTCAACCTGTTCTTTGCGCTGTTCGGCGCGCTGACCATCGCGCTGTGCCTGGTGCGGGCGGTGCGGGACTCCAGCCTGGACGAGCGGTATTTCACCCCGGCGCTGGCCATTGCCGGGCTGTGGTTTTTCCGCGGCAGCCGGGGCACGCCCCGGTCGGCGCTGTTCTGGCTGGGGTATCTGCCCGGCGTCGTGGCGTATCTGTTCATTCTGCGGTCCACACTGCTGGGGCTTTCGGCCACCTTTATGTACCTGACCTGGCCGGCCGTCTGCGCGGTGCTGGCGCTGGCCCTGCAGGCCCGGGCCGCCGGGCAGGTCGCCGCCGGGCAGCCCGGCAGCGACCCGGCCGCCCCTTACGCCCTGCGGAGCGACTGGGCCGACGGCCTGCTGCTGCTTTTCCTGGCGTTTTTGGTGGTGTGCCGGAGTTTTTTGGTGCTGACCACCGGCTGGAAACCCCACAACGTGCTGGATACCCGGATGGAGTACCTGTCCACCGGGCCAGCCGCCTTTACCTGGGCGGACGAGGCCACCGCCGACATGTACCACGCGCTGGAACAGGCGCTGGAACCCCATGCCGGCGAGAGCGTGCTGCTGACCACCGGCGACGTGGAGGGCCTGGCCTTTTTGATGGCCGACGGCACGCTGGAGATCGGCCAGGCGTCGGTGATCTCCTCCACCGACAGCGACAGCCGCTTTGCCAGCTACTATCTGGAGCTGCCCGAAAAAGCCCCCGACGTGATCGTCTACAACGACAACTGCATCCGCGACCTGGACGCCTTCCACACCTGGCTGGAGGACTATTTCACCATCAGCGGCCGCATGCAGGTGCAGGTGGGTTCCGCCAGCCTGGAGGTACTGACGGTGGACGGCGCGGCGGACGCCGCCCGGTGAGCAGCCCCCGTACGCCGGCAGCCCCCGCGCGGGCTTGGGATAAAATCACAGCAGCGCCCCCGGAAGAAACTCCGGGGGCGCTGGTTTTGTTGGCAGGTGTTTTTTGAGGCGGCTTTATCTATATTACCGTGGAAGTTTGCTACCACATCAGGGCGAAACACATATACCGCATTTTGTTTTGCCTCCTTTGCACGGTATTATCATTTATAAATTTGAATCAAGCCTTCATCCGTAGATATTAAGATTACTTCATGGGACATCATTCTAACCTTTTTTATTTGATTTGCTGGATGACCATGCCAAAATATATCTAGGAATGTCCTCCAGCCAATGCTTTTTTGAGGCACCACAACCAACAACTCACTAAAATATTCAAAGAGAAACTTTGCTCCCTCTGTAAATTGCTCTTGAGACAACTGAACTGTCACTATCATATCGTCCGTGTTGTCATATTTGATATCACTTTTTATATCGTTGCCTTCATTGCATATCCATGCCTTAAGATCGTTCTTCAATTTATTTCTTTTACTTAAGTCTATAGTATAAGCTTCTCGACTAAATCTACAGAAAAGGAACGGTGCATCGAATTCGATCATTTTTCCAATGATATAGTCTACACAGTTGTCCTTAACCGTTTCAAGAAGCAAATTACCCAAAGTATCGCAGGTATAGTTGGTCACTTCGTTGGTGATGTCGATGGAGATCATGCGGTTCAATTTTATATCTTCATCATCGACAAAAGACACAATAGGTGCCCGCTTGCCCTTCATTCAGGACAAACAGGCATAGAAAAAGCACGGTGCTGATGCATCGTGCTTGGAATATTTACAGGAACGGGGATCACCTTGCGGTGATCCCCATCGGTTGGCATTTGGCAGGCGTAGCATCCTCCTGCATCTCTCAGGGCCAAAGCCCTTGTCAGTACCAGCGGCGTGTGGTCGCTACGAAATTTACCACCTCAAATGCCATCCTTATCCTATGCTTATTGTATCAGTTCTATCCACGTTTGTAAAGTATTTTACGGTTCCGCAGATACTGCTTAAACCTCTTCTCGTTCACTGTCATCAACGTAATAATGGAATTTTTGAAACTTTTTGGATCAGCCTTTGTTTTCAACCGCAGAACCAGTTGATATTCTTTTTCGTTGATTGTCAGCCGTTTCAAAATATTTGCCGTGTTCGGCCGATCTGTATCGATGATATAGTCTGGATCTGTGATTATCTCTGTCAGTTGGTGAAGAACAATGTCCGAGATATCCGGGTGCCGCTGGCGGATATGCGCAAGTTGCTGATCCGTTATGATAACCTCATCTGTCTGGATATCATCCGTTATGACGCTGTAAAGTTCACGATCCAGCCGGCATACAAAGTTCACGTCCAGGTTCCCGCCATTTCCAACATCAGATAGATATAGTATACCATGCCCTGCGTGTTCCCGCAACGTTCTCGCCGTATACGCCGCCCGCTTTTGCCGTATACGCCGCCCGCTTTTGGGCGTTGATTTTGCCCTTATCTTTGGCGTACTGTACCCGGCTCCTTACGCAGCGCGGTAAAAGTGCGGTACAACCAAAACAAAGAGCGTCAGAACCTACGTTCCGACGCTCTTTGTTTTGGTGCGCGGTACAGGACTCGAACCTGTGACCTCCTGCACGTCAAGCAGATGCTCTACCAGCTGAGCTAACCGCGCATATCGCTTAGCGACTTGATTATTATAGCAAGCTGCGCTGTAAAAATCAAGCCCCTGAAGCGAATTTTTTCAACTTTTTGTGCGCCTTTTACAGCTCGATCTTGCCAAAGGCAAAATCGTCGCCGGCGTCGTCGTGGATGCGCTCGGTGCGGCTGGGCACCTGCGGGCGGGCGTCCGGGTCGCGGGGGGTATCGGCAAACTCGCGGCCGGGCACATAGCTGCCCCGGCTGCCGCCTCGCCCACCGCGGCCGGCATCCCGGCCGCCACGGCTGCCGCGTCCGCCATCCCGGCGGGGACCACGGCCGCCGTCGCGGGGGCCGCGGTCGTTGCGTCCGCCGCGGCTGCCGCGCCCGTTGCCGCGTCCGCCGTCCCGGCGGGGGCTGCGGCCGCGCCGGCCGTTGTCACGGTCAGGCAGGTTGCAGGCGTCGGGGTCGGTGGAGTAGATCACCACGCGGCGGTCGGTGCCTTCGCCCGTGCTCTCGCTGCGCACGCCGTCGATGGCGGCAATGGCGGTGTGGATCAGATGGCGCTCGTAGGGGTTCATCGGCTCCATCTCGTAGTAGCAGCCGGTGCGCTTGACACGCTCGGCAATGCGGCCCGCCAGGGCGGCCAGGTCGTCCTCCCGCTTGCCGCGGTAGCCGGCCACGTCCAGGCCCAGCTTGATGTAGCTGCCCTCCATGCGGTTGATGACCAGGCTGGTCAGGTAGCTCAGGCTTTCCATCGTCTCGCCGCGGCGGCCGATCAGCACGCCCACGTGCTCGCCCTTGACCCGCAGGATGGTGGCCTCGCCCTTCTTGACGGCGGTAAATTCCAGGCCGGAGGCGCCCATCCGCTCACAGATGGGCTTGAGGTAATCGACGGCGGCCTGCAGCCGGGCGTCGGCGGCAATGTCCAGCGGGGTCTCGCCGGCGTCCTCCGCAGCAGCGGCGGGCTCGGCGGCCGGCTCTTCGGCCGGGGCAGCCACGGCTGCGGGGGCGGGGGCGGCTTCGGGCTCCTCCACCGTCACGCGGACGCGGGCGGGGATGCTCTTGAACAGTTTCTTCACCGGGAAGTCCAGCACCTCGTAGCTGACGTTGATATCGTCCCGGTCGACGCCCAGGGCGTCGCAGGCAGCCTGTACGGCAAGCTCGACGGTCTTGCCGGTCATTTCGATCTCACGCATGGGTCATTTTCCTCCCTTTTTCCGTTTGCCCTTGCTGTTCTGCCGGGCTTCCAGCTCGGCGCGCTCTTCCTCGGTCAGGGGACGGGTGCGCTCGTCCTTGTATTTTTCCTCGTCCAGGGCGCGGGCGCGCTCCAGGCGCAGGCGGTTCAGCTCCGCCTCGTTGACCTGCTTTTTGACCTCTTTGCCTTCCTCAACGACCACGACCTCTTTCTTGGCCTTTTTGGCGGCTTTCTTGGCGGCCAGTTCCGCCTCGTACTCCGCCTTGAACTTTTCGGGGCTGTAGATGGTGTGGGTCAAAACGGACTGCAGGATCATGCAGATGTTGGAGGTGGTGTAGTACAGCGAGAAGCTGATGGGTGCGGTAAAGCAGAACCAGATGAACATCAGGTTGGTGACCCACAGCATGGCTTTCATGCTGCCCTGCATCTGGGCCTGCTGGCCGGACATTTTGGTGGTGACGATGTTGGAAAGGATAACGGTGATCGACGCCAGGATGGGGAAGATCAGCAGCGGGGTCAGGGTGAAGCCGGTGGTGGTGGCGATGTTCATCCCGAAGAAATCGGTGTTGAAGCTCTGGATGGACGCCAGCTGCTCGGCGCTGAGCCCGGTGGAGACGGTGGCCGCCGCGCCGGACTGGATCATTTCGATCAGCTGGGTCTCGGCCAGGCTGCCGCCGGCGCCCACAATGCCCAGCGCCTCGCAGGCGGCGGTGATGGCCTCCTGCGGGATGTTCAGGATATAGCGCAGCGGGTAGTACACCACCTGGATAACGCCGAACAGTACCAGCATGTTCAGGAGCATGGGCAGGCAGCCGCCCATGGGGTTGTAGCCGTACTCCTCCTGGAACTTCATCATTTCCTCATTGAGCTTCTGCTGGTTGTTTTTGTATTTCTGCTGAAGCTCGTTGAGCATGGGGGTGTAGACGGACATTTTCGCCATCGATTTCTGCTGCTTGATGGCGATGGGCAGCGTGACCAGACGCACCAGGATCGTGAACAGCACCATCGTGATGCCGTAGTTGCCGATGAAGTCATACATGATGCGCATCAGCGGCCCAAAAATAATGGAAAGGAAACCAAGGATCTCAAACATAGCCTGTCCAATCTGCCCCGCCTGCGCGCGGGGCCTTTTTATTTTGTAGGGGCGGCGGCCCCCGGCAGCGCAGCGCGGGGGCAAAAAACGGGGATCTATGTGATGCGTCAGCTGGCGTGGACCGTTGGCAGTTGTCTCTCCACGCTGTATACGCTATTTTTCTTTGACCAGCCGGCGGTCGGGGCTGACCCAGCGGCCCTTGGGCGGCACCGGGTCGTAGCCAAATTTGCCGAACGGATTGCACCGGGCAATGCGCCAGAGGGCCAGCAGCCCGCCTTTCAGCAGGCCGTGGGTGCACAGCGCCTCGGCGGCGTACTGGCTGCAGGTGGGGGTAAAGCGGCAGTGATGCCCCAGCCGGGGGCTGATGTGGCGCTGATACTGCCGGATCAGCCAGACAAAGGGCCGAACGGCCGGCGGCGGGGTCACGGCTTGTCCGCGCCGTCCGGGCGCGGGGACCGGGCGCGGTCGGGCAGGCCGGCGGCGCGCATCAGCTTGGCCAGCGTGCGGCTGACCTGGGTGCTTTTGAGCTTCGGCGTCTGGGCGCGGGCCACCAGGATGATATCGTACCCGCCCACATCGGCGGCCAGATGCTCGCTGAGCGCCGCGCGCATCACCCGCCGGGCGCGGTTGCGCTGCACCGCCTTGCCCACCTTTTTGGTGGCGGTCAGGCCGATGCGGGTGTGCCCCAGCCGGTTTTTGGCCACGTACAGCACCATGTGGGGGTGCACATAGCTTTTGCCACGGGCGTACACGCGGGAAAATTCTTTGTTTTTGCAGAGGGTGCGGTAACGCATGGCGCGGCCTTTCTGGGTAGAGGTGGCGGGGCCTGCGGGCGGGCCCGGTTCGAAAAAAGGCTGCCGAACGGTCAGACACAAAGCAAAAGCTGCCCGCCCCGCGGGCGGGGCCGGTATGCCTTTGCTTTGTGTACGACCAGGATCAGCAGCCTGTAAGTGGTTTCGTGGGTCGACTGATTGAGCCTGTGGCGTTTCGTTACCCGAAAACCTGTTCCATTGTGCCCCGCAAGGGGGGCAAGGCGCCGGCGGCTACGCCGGGCCTGCTTTGGCGGCACTGCCGCCGGGCCTGCCTGACGATCAGACAGTCAGGCTCTTGCGGCCCTTGGCGCGGCGGGCGTTGATGACCTTGCGGCCGTTCTTGGTAGACATGCGCTTCAGGAAGCCATGCACGCTGCTGCGCTGACGCTTTTTGGGCTGGAAAGTCCGTTTCATACTTCATATCCTCCTGTCCCGTTCGGGGTTTGATTTCGATGCCTGGGCTACGCCCCATCGAGGGACAGCCTTGCAGACTATGATTATAGCGCATCAAAACCGCGTTTGTCAACACCTTTGGCCGCGCTTTTTGGCTCTTGTTCGCGCTTTTTTGCGCAGTTTCCACATCTTGTTGCACGGCGGCGGGCCGCCAACAAGATATGGGCGGCCCCGATTTGCCGCGGCGGGGGTTTTGTGATACTATAATTGTGCTGTATTTTGATCGTACCGTTGCCGATATGCCGGCCGCACCGCCGTGCCGGACCTGATACCGAGAGGAGGAACCTGCCATGCAGCTCCGCAGCACCATCTGCGCGCTGGCCACGCCGCCGGGAGAGGGCGGCATTGCCGTGGTGCGCCTGTCCGGCCCCGACGCCTATCCCATCGCGGCCAAAGTGTTTGCGCCCATCCACAAAGAAAAATCGGTGCTGGAGGCCAAGGGCTACACCGCGCTGTTCGGCCATTACCTGCTGGACGGGCAGGAGATGGACGAGACGGTGGCGCTGTTCTACCGCGCGCCCCGCAGCTATACCGGCGAGGACGTGGTGGAGCTTTCGGTCCACGGGGGCAGCGCCATGGCGGACGGGCTGCAGCAGGCGCTGATCGCGGCCGGGGCCATGCCCGCCGCGCCGGGGGAGTTCACCCGCCGCGCGCTGGAAAACGGCCGCATGAGCCTGACCCAGGCCGAGGCGGTGATGGAAGTGATCTCGGCCGGCGGGCGGCAGGGGGCTGCGCTGGCAAAAAGCGCGCTGGACGGCCGCCTGGCCAGGGAGGCCGAGGGCATCCGCCGGCAGCTGCAAACGCTGGCGGCCCACCTGACCGCCTGGATCGACTACCCGGAGGAGGACGTGCCGGAGCTGGCCCCCGACGAGCTGAAAGCCGCGCTGCAGCAGCAGAAAGCCAAGCTGGACGGCTGGGTAAACAGCTACAACGCCGGGGCGGTGCTGCGCCACGGCGTGGACTGCGTGCTGCTGGGCCGGCCCAACGTGGGCAAAAGCACGCTGCTCAACCTGCTGGCCGGGTTTGACCGGGCGATCGTGACGCCGGTGGCCGGCACCACCCGCGACGTGGTGGAGCAGGCGGTGCAGCTGGGGGACATCCGGCTGAACCTGTTCGACACCGCCGGCGTTCGGGGCGAGGAGGAGGCCGACGCCATCGAGGCGGAGGGCATCCGCCGCAGCTGGAAAAAGCTGGAGGAGGCCGGGCTGGTGCTGGCGGTGTTCGACGCCGGCGGCCCGGTGACGGAGGCCGACATTGAGATCGCCCGCCGGTGCGAAGGCCGCCCGGCGCTGGCCATCTTCAACAAGCAGGACCTGGCCGACGACGCCGGCCTGTTTGACGAGAGCCTGCTGGCCCCCTGTTTCAAGCACACCATCCGCCTGTGCGCCAAAGACGCCGCCAGCCTGAAGCCGCTGTCCGACGCGGTGGCCGGGCTGTTGGGCACCGCGAACCTGGACCCGAACGCCGCGGCGCTGGTCAGCCGGCGGCAGCTGGCCGCCGCCACCGCCGCGCGGGACGCGGTGGGGGAGGCCATCGCCGCGGTGGACGCGGGCTTTGGCCTGGATGCCGCCGGCGTCTGCATCGAGGACGCGCTGCGGGCGCTGGCCGACCTGACCGGCGAGGACGCGGCCGAGGCCGTCATCGACGAGGTGTTCTCCACCTTCTGCGTGGGGAAGTAAGGGTCGGCGTCCCCCGTCCGGTGAAGCCTTGTACGGGGACGGTGTTCGCATCGGCCCGGGGAGGTTTACCTCCGTTGCCGCGTTCTGCGGCGGGCGTGAACGCCTGCCATGCCGTCCGCCGCCAGTGCGGACGGCACAAAAGCGGAATTTTCCGCGCAACCTAACCGCAGGTTACTGGCAAAATAATTGACAGACGCTTCCGGGTGATTTGTAGGGCGGGCGATTTCGTCCGCCGGGGGACATTGCGTTAGTTGTTAAGTTTACGGGACGATGCAAGCATCGTCCCCTACGCAAAGGCTCTACACAACCCGTCAGGGTGCATTTCCGCATATATCCTGCCCCTATCTTTGCGGCCTGCCGCAAAGTTTCCGGCAGCCACACCTGAATTTCTAATTTCTAATTTTCCGAAAGGACGTACCATTTTGATCGACCATCTTGGCAGCTATGACGTGATCGTGATCGGCGCGGGCCACGCCGGCATCGAGGCCGCCCACGCGGCGGCGGTGCTGGGGGCAAAGACCGCCGTGTTCACCCTCACGCTGGACTTTATCGGCAACATGCCCTGCAACCCCTCCATCGGCGGCACCGCCAAGGGGCATCTGGTGCGGGAGATCGACGCGCTGGGCGGGCTGATGGGCATTGCCGCCGACGCGACTTTTCTGCAAAGCCGGATGCTCAACCGGGGCAAAGGCCCCGCTGTGCACAGCCTGCGGGTGCAGACCGACCGCAAACGCTACCACATCTACATGAAGCACGCGCTGGAGCTGACCCCGGATCTGGACATCCACCAGGCTGAGATCGTGGGCATCGAGGTGCAAAATGGCCATGTGGCCGGCGTCTACACCAACCTGGGCGGTTTTTACGCCTGCAAATGCGTGGTCATTGCCACCGGCACCACGCTGGGCGGGCGCATCTTTGTGGGGCAGGCCAGCTACGACGGCGGCCCCGACGGCCAGCACGCCGCCACCCGCCTGACCAGGGACCTGGTGGAAAAGGGCTTTTCGCTGCGCCGGTTCAAGACCGGCACCCCCGCCCGCGTCCACCGGCGGAGCATCGACTTTTCCAGGCTGGAGCGCCAGCCCGGCGACCCGGACGAGAGTTTGCAGCCCTTCAGCTTTCTGACCCGGCAGCCGATGCACAACAAAGTCGACTGCTACATCACCTACACGAACCCCCAGACCCACAAGGTCATCCTGGACAATCTGGACCGGTCGCCGCTGTACGGCGGCGAGATCCAGGGCGTGGGGCCGCGGTACTGCCCCTCCATCGAGGATAAGGTGGTGCGCTTTCAGGACAAAGCCCGCCATCCGGTGTTCGTCGAGCCCTGCGGCGAGGACACCGAGGAGATGTATTTGCAGGGCCTGTCCTCCAGCTTGCCGGAGGCGGTGCAGAACGCCATGTACCACACCATCGCCGGGTTTGAGCATCTGGAGATCATGCGCCCGGCCTATGCCATCGAGTACGACTGCATCGACCCCACCACGCTGTACCCCACGCTGGAAAGCAAGGTGGTGGCGGGCGTTTACGGTGCCGGGCAGTTCAACGGCACCTCCGGCTACGAGGAAGCCGCCGCCCAGGGCCTGCTGGCGGGGCTGAACGCGGCCCGCCATGCGCTGGGCAAGCCTGAGCTGGTGCTGGCCCGCCACACCAGCTACCTGGGCACGCTGGTGGACGACCTGGTGACCAAGGGCGTGATGGACCCCTACCGCATGATGACCAGCCGCAGCGAGTACCGGCTGAGCCTGCGCCAGGACAACGCCGACGAGCGGCTGACGCCCATCGGGCGGGAGTACGGCCTGGTGGACGACGACCGCTGGGCGCAGTTCTGCCGCGACCGGGACATCAAATCCGCCGAGCTGGCCCGGCTGGGGCGCACCAAAGTCAAGCTGGCCGACCTGCGCGCCGCGGCGGGGGAGGGCGTCGATCTTGGCGAGAGCGGCGGCACCGCCGAGGAGCTGCTGCGCCGCCCCGGCATCCGGTACGAGATGATTGCCAAAGTCATCGGCCGGGGCGAGGGCGTCACCCCCACCATGGCGCTGCGCATCGAGACCGAGATCCGCTACGCCGGCTACATCGCGCGGGAGCAGCGGGTCATCAAGGAGGTCCAGCGCCACGAGAACGTGGCCATCCCGCCGGATTTCGACTACGCGCCGCTTTCCACCCTGACGCTGGAAGCGCGGGAAAAGCTGGCGCGCATCCGTCCCCGCACGCTGGCCCAGGCCGGGCGCATCCCCGGCGTGTCGCCCAGCGACCTGTCCCAGCTTTCGCTGGCGCTTTTGAAGGCGGGCAGGGGAGAGTGACCTGCCTGCCAAAGCCGCTTTTGTTTTTGCCCCTGCAAGGAGGTGCCCCATGCCGCAGCCGCTGAACTTTGACGATATCCGCCAAAACCGGGAGATCGCAGCCTACATCCGCAAGGCGGACGAGTCGCTGATCGCCCTGGGCTATACCGAGCACAGCTTTGCCCATGTGGGGCGGGTGGCGGACCTGGCCCGCAGGATCCTGCTGTGGCTGGGCCACGACCCCCGCACCGCTGAGCTGGCCGCCATTGCCGGCTGGCTGCACGACATCGGCAATGTGGTCAACCGCATCGACCACGCCCAAAGCGGCGCGGTGATGGCTTTCCGCATTCTGGACAAGCTGGGCTTTGCCCCCGACGAGACCGCCACCGTCATCACCGCCATCGGCAACCATGACGAGGGCACCGCCTTCCCGGTGAACGCGGTGGCCGCCGCGCTGATCATCGCCGACAAGACCGACGTGCGGGCCAACCGGGTGCGCAACCAGGACATGGCCAGCTTTGACATCCACGACCGGGTCAATTACAGCGTCAAACAGTCGGAGGTGCTGCTGGAACCGGGCGTCATCCGGCTGGTGCTGCAGACCGACACCCGCTTTTGCGCCGTGATGGATTATTTCGAGATCTTTCTGGACCGGATGATCCTTTGCCGCAAGGCCGCCGAAAAGCTGGGCGTCCGCTTTGCTTTAACCATCAACGGCCAGGCCATGCTGTAACGCAAAACGTCCCCGCCGCGCACGGCTCTGCCGGCGGGCGGGGACGCTGTTTGGGGGCCGGCAGGGCTCACTCCGCTTTGCCGCGGGCGGCGGCTTTGGCCAGGAATTTGCCGGTGTCCACAACAAACCGCTCGTGCTCGCCGTCGGCCACCGGGCCGGCTGCATCGCGCACGGTAAAGCGGAACACCAGCCGCCGGCGGTCGATGGCCGTCAGCTCGGTCTCGGCGGTGACGGCGCCGCCCAGCGGCGTGGCAGCGGTGTGGTTCAGCCGCAGCAGCGTGCCCACCGTGCCCTGGCCCTGCGCCAGAAAAGGCTGCACGCTTTTCCAGGCGGCCTCCTCCACCAGGGCGGCGACGGCCGGGGTGGCAAGCACCGGCAGCGCGCCGCTGCCCATGGCCGCGGCGGTGTTGTTTTGGGTGACCGGGCAGCTGGCCCGGCCCCGGATGCCGGTTTCCAGCATAGGGGGTCCCTCCTTGTGCTTTTTTCGGGGAATTGGGCATTTCCCGGTTCCAGTATACTCTGCGGCGGGGCCCGGCGCAAGGCGCACCGCCGCAAAACCAGAAAGGAAGTTCCCCCATGCAGAAACCGCTGAACCGGGATGCGATCAAGCTGGCGGCCATGGCGACCATGGCCTGCAACCATTTTGCCCAGGCGCTGCTGCCCGGCGGTACGCTGCTGTACACCGTGCTGGTGGACATCGGCTATTTTACCGCGCCGGTGATGTGCTGGTTTTTGGTGGAGGGGTTCGGCTGCACCCGCAGCCGGGGCCGCTACGCGCTGCGGCTGGCCGGCTTTGCGCTGCTGGCCCAGGCGCCCTATGTGCTGGCGCTGGGGTACGGGCAGTTCAACATGCTGTTCACGCTGCTTTTGTGCTTTTTGATGCTGTGGGCGCTGGACGCGCTGCACGGGCGGCTGCTGTGCGGGCCGGCGGTGCTGGCGCTTTCCTTTGCCACCGTGTTCTGCGACTGGCCGCTGCTGGCCGCCTGCTACACCCTGATGTTCGCTTTCTGCCGCGGGCGGAGCCGGCGGTGGCTGGGGCTGTGCTTTGTGCTGGCGGCGGGACTGTTCCTGCTGTTCAATTACAGCAACTATGCCTTTGCGGGCTATCCGCCGGCCGCGGCCCTGCTGCACGCGGCCCCCACCTGCCTGGGCGTGCTGGCGGCCGGCGGGACCATCCTGTTTTTGTACAACGGCCGGCGCAGCGCCCTGGCCCGGCGGCATCCGGCGGCGGTCAAATATTTCTTTTATGCGTTTTACCCCGCCCATCTGGCTGTGCTGGCCGCGCTGCGGCTGGCATGGGGGGCATGACCGCCTGCGCGTATCCGACAAAGATCCCGCCGCCCTTCCGGCAGAAGGACGGCGGGATCTTTATAATGTTATATCGTTTATTTTTAAGAGATCAGGCTGGATGCCGGGGCTTTGTCAGCCGCCCAGCACGATGGCCTGCACGGCCTCCACCAGGTCCATGGCGGCCGAGCGGCTGACCAGGCAGACGCTCTCGCCGTCCACCTCGGCCAGGCAGAGGCTGCCGTCATAGCGGGTCAGGCGGATGGTCACGGTGGGGAAGTCCTCGTTGTCCAGATGCAGCGTCAGCGCGATCTCCTCCTGGCCGGCGGCCGCCTCGGTCGTAAAGCTGTCGGCGGTCAGCGCCTCGACCGCGGTCTGGATGTCGGTCAAATCGATTTCCGCATCGTTGTAGGTGTAGACCCGGTCCTCGCCGGAGCCGGTGGAGGTGATGGTGTGGCTTTCGCCCTCCAGCTCAATGTCCAGCTGGGTCACGTCGGCAAAGTCGCCCCAGAACACCTCCTGATGGCGCAGGTCGTCGTAGGAGGCCTCCATCAGCGCGGTGAAGTCGGCGCCGTCCAGCTTGTAGATGATCTGGGACTCTCCCACCCGCAGGTAAGCCTCGATGCTGTCGGCGTCCGTCTCCGTGCTGTCGGAGCTGTCGTCGCTGTCGGCGGTCTCCAGCGTGGCGCGGTCGTCGGGGGCGCGGGCAATGTTCAGCACAAAGGTATCGCTGACCGTCTCGCCGTCCTCATCCTCGTAGCTGTGATCCACCGTCACGGTCAGTTCGAGGTCGTTCATGCCGTACTGTTCCAGTTCCTCGTCGGTGGCGTTGTAGGTCACATACTCGTCGGTGCTCAGGCCGCTGATGGTGGACAGGTAGCTGTTGACCAGTTCGGTGTCCAGCGGCCGGCCGTCCTGATTGAAATAGATGTCCTCAGCCGAGTAGCTCTTGCCGCTGTCCTCCTCACGGGTGACGGTGTAGCTTTGGGCGCCGGCAAAGGTGATGTGGGACACCTGCTCAAAGTCGGGCAGCTCGTCGTCGTCGATCAGGTCGCTGAGCTCCACCTCAAACTGGTCCATGGGATCGTCCGACACCAGGTAGACGCTGCCGTCGCCGATGTCTACATAGCGTTCCTCGTCCATCTGGCTGAAATCTCCCAGCTTGATGGTGTAGCCGGTATCGCCGGCGGTCAGGTCGATGGTGCAGGTGGGCTCGTCCAGGCCGTACTGGGCGTAGTCCTCCACATTCTCGATGATAAAGGATACGCCGAACTGGGAAAACTGGTCCAGCAGGTCGGCGATCTTGTCCGCATCCACCGGGAAGGCCGCGTCCCCGTCGTACTGCCAGGTCTCGTCCTTGTGGAAGGAGAGGGAAGTCTCGTCATAGCTCCAGGACAGGGCGGTGACGGTATCGGGGTCGATCTCCAAAATCACTGCATCGCTGTTCTGGATCTCCTCTCTGTACTCCTCATAGCGGGAGACGGCAAAGGTGGCGATGCAGGCTGCGAGCAGCACGGCCAGCAGCACCACAATGCGTTTATACCGTTTCATTCTGCAACCTCCGTTTCCGCACGATGACCACAATGTCGATGGCCAGGTAGGCCAGCGGGAACACGCCGATCATCAGGCCCTGCAGCACCGAGGAGGTGGAGGCGCTGATGGTCAGGTAGTTGTAGTTCAGTGACTTGGAGCGGATGGCAATGGCCTCCCGCTCGCCCACCAGACTGGACAGGGCGTTCATGGCCATGTCCACGTTGGCGCCGGAGGAATAGGCGTTGTACATATCCTCCAAAAAGACCGAGGAGCTGAACCAGATGATCTTGCCGCCGCCGTTGTCCTCAATGCTGACGCCCACGGCAAAGGGGCCGTCGATGTCGCCGTCCTCCTTGTCGTAGGTGGACAGGCTGTACCCGGCCGCCTTGCTGAAGGCGGTGTCCGAGGTGGTCAGCAGCTCGGTGACGGTGCCGTTTTCGGTGCTGCCCACCGTCAGGCCCTGGGAGATGGGCATCAGCGCATAATAGCTCTCGTCGATCAGCGAATCGGTCACGTCGCTGCTGGCCAGGTCAGGCAGCAGCACGTAGGGCGCGCCGAAGGCATAGTGCTCGCGGTCCTCCTCCACCACGATGCCCTCGGCCGCGGTGACGCCGTAGTTTTCCAGCAGGCTGTACAGGTTGGTCAGGGTGCCGTCCTCAGTGGGGCCGGCGCTGACCAGCAGCTTGCCGCCGCCGGCCACGTAGTCCTCCAGCATGGTCACTTCCTCGTCGGAAAGATCGGTGGAGGGCGCGTAGATCAATACGCAGTCAGCCTCGGCCGGGACCTCGTCCACCGTCAAAAGCGACAGGGTGTTGACCTCGTAGTTTTCCTTCTCCAGCTGGTCAGAGAAGGTGGAGGGCAGCTCGGCCTCGCCGTGGCCCTCCAGCACATAAAGCTGGGGCAGGTCCTCGGTGACCACATAGTCGATGGCCGAGGTGATGGCGCCCTCGCCGTCGAAGGAGGTGGAGTAGGTGTAGGAGTACATGCTGCTCTCGGTGACGTAGATATCATTATAGCTGATATAGCGGTAGCGGTCGCCGGACTCAACGATCAGGCTGTTGTTGTCAGCCGGCGGTCGGCCAAACCCATCCAGGACATGGTGGAGGCCACCAAATCCATCTCCCGCGGGGACTATGCCGTGCGGGTGGCGGAGGAGGGCACCGGCGACATTGCCGAGCTGCTGCACAGCTTTAACCGCATGACCGCCGAGCTGGGCAGCACCGAGCTGATGCGCAACGATTTTATCAACACCTTTTCCCACGAGTTCAAGACCCCCATCGTCTCCATCCGCGGCTTTGCCCGCCGGCTGCGGCGGGGCGGCCTGACCGAGCAGCAGCAGAACGAATACCTGGATTTTATCGTGGAGGAATCCCAGCGTCTGGCGGACCTGGCCAGCAGCGTGCTGCTGCTTTCCAAGTACGAAAGCCAGAAACTGGTGGGGGAGCAAACCGACTACGATCTGGACGAGCAGATCCGCACCTGCGTGCTGCGGCTGGAAAGCCAGTGGTCGGCCAAGGATCTGGTGTTTGAGCTGGACCTGCCCCGGCTGCCCTACCGGGGCAACGCCGAGATGATGGAGCACGTCTGGCTGAACCTGCTCAGCAACGCCGTCAAGTTCAGCCGGGAGGGCGGAGCCGTCTTTCTCACCGCCTGCGAGGAGGAGGGCCGCATTTCCGTGACGGTGCGGGACGAGGGCGTCGGCATTGACCCGAAGGACATCGGGCACATTTTTGACAAGTTTTACCAGGGGGATTCCTCCCACGCGGCGGAGGGCAGCGGCCTTGGCCTGGCGCTGGTGCACCGCATTGTGGAACTGAGCCGCTGCCGGCCCGCCGTTGCCAACCGGGCGGTTTTGTGGTACAGTTATGGTGATCTGCCGCGGCAGAGCCCGACCTTACACCGTATCCATGACTGCCAGGGGGACCGTTATGATCGACAAAGACCGGCTTGCACAAAAATGTTCCACGTGGAACATCCAGCTTTCCGGCGCGCAGCTGGACCTGCTGGACCGCTACGCCGCCCTGCTGGTGGACTACAACCAAAAGGTCAACCTGACCGCCATCACCACGCCGGAGGGCATCGAGGACCGGCATTTTGCCGACAGCCTGCTGTTTGCCGCCCAGCCGGAAGTGGCCGGCACCCTGGTGGACGTGGGCACCGGCGCCGGGTTCCCCGGCGTGGTGGCCAAGATCTACAAGCCCGACCTGGCGCTGACCCTGATGGAGCCCACCGGAAAGCGGGTGGAGTTTTTGAAATACCTTTGCGCCGAGCTGGGCCTTACCGGCGTCGAGTTTGCTAAAGAGCGCGCCGAGGAGGCCGCCCGCAAGGCCTGGCGGGAGCAGTTTGATGTGGCCTGCGCCCGCGCGGTGGCCGCGCTGCCGGTCCTGTGCGAATACTGCCTGCCGCTGGTGCGGGGGGGCGGCGTGTTCATCGCCATGAAAGGCCCCGACGCGCCGGAGGAGCTGGCGGCGTCCGCCAGCGCACTGCGGCGGCTGGGCGGACGGGCAGGGGAGACCCGTGCCTTTGCCCTGCCGGACGGCAGCGCCCGCAACCTGGTGGTCCTGAAAAAAATATCGCAGACTCCGCCCGCTTACCCCAGAAACGGCGGAAAAATTGCAAAAAAGCCCCTGTAAACCTTCCGAATCGCCGCGGTTTTGCCCGAACCGCGGCGAACGATTTTTCTGGCCCGGAAGCCCCGCCTGTGCTATGCTTTTTGTGTAAAAACGCAGCACACGACAAGAGCATATCCTTTGCGCCGACCTGCGCCGCGTTTTGTCTGCCGACAAACAGCGGAGCGCAGGTCTTTTTGTATGCTTGGGTGTGCGCGGCGGGCGGCCCGCTGCCGCCGCACAGACGGAGGGAGAAACTACATGGTCGAAAAACAAAAGTCCGGCAAGGTGCTGATGCTGCCGGTGGACGCCATTGAGCCGTCGCCCTGGCAGGCGCGCACCGCCTTTGACGATACCGAGATCGCGGCCCTGGCGGTCAGCATTTTGCAAAACGGGCTGCTGCAGCCCATCAGCGTGCGCAGGGTGGGGGTGCGCAAATACCAGCTGATCGCCGGCGAGCGCCGCCTGCGTGCCTGCAAGCTGGCCAAGCTGGAAAAAGTCCCCGCCATCCTGGCCGACTGGACCGACAGTGAAAGCGCCGCCCTGGGCCTTTTGGAGAACATCCAGCGCAGCCAGCTGGACCCCTTTGACACGGCGCGGGGCATCCGGGAAGTCATCCGCCTGTGGGGCTGCACCCAGGCCGAGGCCGCCCGCCGCCTGGGCCTGAGCCAGCCGGCCCTGGCCAACAAGCTGCGGCTGCTGACGCTGACCCCGGCGCAGCAGCAGCTTTGCACCGCCCACCACCTGACCGAGCGCCACGCCAGGGCGGTGCTGCGCCTGCCCGAAGGCCGCCGCACCGCCGCGCTGGAAAAAATCGCGCGGGACGGCCTGAGCGTGCGGGAGGCCGACAAGCTGGTGGAAACAATGCTGCACACCCCGCCCGGCACGCCGTCGCCCTGCCGCAAGACTACACCGATGGTGCGCGACGTGCGGCTGTTTGTGAACACCCTGCAGCATGCCGTGGACCTGATGACGGCCAAGGGCATCCCTGCCACCACCACCTGCGGCCGGCGGGACGGCTGCCTGGAATATGTGGTGCGCATCCCGGTGGAAAGCGCCGACACCAGCCTGCCGCTGCCCGGCCCGGCCGCGGACAAACCGGCAGGGAAGCCAGCCGCTGAACCGGCCGCGCCTGCCGCGCCTACAGCCCGGACCATCCCGGACCCGAACGCCGCGCCGCCGGACGGCGATGTGCCGCACGCCGACGCCGGCGAACTGGCGGCCAGCCTTGCCGGGGCGGAACTGTGGTCCGAGGCCCTGCCGCAGGGCGAGGCCTGCCACCAGCCGGTGATGCCCCCACCCGCGCCAATGCCGGCCCCCCGCCCGGCTGCGCCGGCGCCGCAGCCCGCCCCCGCGCAGGCCCTGCCCTGCGCCGCGCCGCCCGCGGGCGGCGACCTTGCCACCGTGGCCAGCCTGACCCGGCAGGGGTAACGCCGCCGTCAATGCCGGCCAAACACAAAAACATCCGCCCGGACAGAGGGGGTTCTCTGTCCGGGCGGATGTTTTTGCGTGAATGGTTATTTTGCCTTGGGCACCAGCAGTGCCTTGCCGCCCATGTAGGGGCGCAGCACTTCAGGGATGGTCACGGTGCCGTCGGCCTGGAGGTTGTTTTCCAGGAAGGCGATCAGCATGCGGGGCGGGGCCACGCAGGTGTTGTTCAGGGTGTGGGCAAACTGGGTCTTGCCGTTCTCGTCCTTGTAGCGGATGCGCAGGCGGCGGGCCTGGGCGTCGCCCAGGTTGGAGCAGCTGCACACCTCAAAGTATTTCTGCTGGCGGGGGCTCCAGGCTTCAATGTCGCAGCTCTTGACCTTCAGGTCGGCCAGGTCGCCGGAGCAGCAGTCCAGCTGGCGGACCGGGATCTCCAGCGAGCGGAACAGCTCCACCGAGTTGTGCCACAGCTTGTCGTACCAGTTCATGCTGTCCTCCGGCTTGCAGACGACGATCATCTCCTGCTTTTCAAACTGGTGGATGCGGTAGA
>ERZ1643249.1461-NODE-1461-length-23835-cov-33.942893_pt1 | contig 23835 bp, 24 predicted proteins | sample MGYA00579263_ERZ1643249 | MGnify/ENA primary metagenome ERZ1643249 (study PRJEB29033, sample SAMEA4952264) | chicken gut metagenome | biome: Broiler Chicken; feature: Gastrointestinal Tract; material: Caecum | place: Ireland | collected 2018 | study: Broiler... | reverse complement strand
GAGAACCACGCGGGGTGAGAATCCATGAGGGCAGGCAAGCCGCTGCCCGTGTTGTACACTCCCTTCACTGAGGGGTGTGAGCGCAAATATCAGTGAAATGAACGATTCGAAATCAGATTCAAGATAGAACATACGGGCACAGCTATGCCTTCATAACTGCGCCCGTCCTTGTATCTTGAACGAAGCAAAGGAGGAACCGCTATGAAACTGGAGAATTCCATCAACTACTATTATACCGTGCTGGCCCTGCGTCTCCTGCTGGAGCGGGGCCTCATCAGCGAGGATGAGTACGGCAAAATTTGTAGGTACAACGCCGAATTTTTCAAGCCGGGGAGGGAGTACATCTAGCCACATTGGGTATGGACTTCCACCCCGGTTTCTGGTAATGTCCGTGAGTAGGAGGTGAGAGAAAGTGGCCCAGGTGCAGGTGATTCAACCATACCAACCGCAAAGCGACGCGCTGGAAAAGGTGGCGGCCTACTGCCGGGTGTCCACCGACTCTTCGGACCAGCTCAACTCCTACCACACTCAGATCGGCTACTACACCAACTTCATCGCCCAACACCCAGGCTGGGAACTGGTGGACATCTACGCCGATGAGGGGATCACCGGCACCAGCCTGGAGAAGCGGGACGAGTTTAAGCGGATGCTGGCGGACTGCCGGTCCGGGAAGATCACCCGCATCCTGGTGAAGTCGGTTTCCCGCTTCGCCCGCAATACGCTGGAACTGATTGAAACCACGCGCGGGTTGAAAGACTTGGGCGTGGTCGTTGTTTTTGAGGAGCAGGGCATCGATACCGCCCAAATGTTGGGAGAGATGCAGCTCACCCTGCTGGCCATGGCGGCTCAGGAAGAGAGCACCTCCATCTCCAAGAATATGCGGTGGAGCTACCTGAAGCGGATGGAAAACGGGACGTTTTGGGGATGTCGCTCCCCCTTTGGCTACACTCTGGAACATGGAAAACTTCTTCCCCATCCGGAACAGGCGCTCATTATTCAAGAGATTTTTGAGCGTTTCCTTGCCGGAGAAGGGAAACAGGCCATCGCCGATGACTTGACAGTACGTGAGATTCCCACCCGATTTGGGAACACCCAGTGGAATATCGCGGGAATCCACTACATTCTAACCAATGAACGATACTGTGGAGACGCGCTGCTTCAAAAAACTTTTACTTCTGGCTTTCCTGCGCGGAAGCAAAGAAATCATGGGCAGGTGAATCAGTATTATGCTGCTGACACCCACCCTGCCATCATTTCCGAAGCTACGTTTCGGGCCGCGCAAGAATTAATCCGAAAAAGAGATAACGGGCAGAGAACTCGCCTTCATGCGGAACTGCCCATTGTTTGCCCTGAGTGTGGGTATACATACCGAAAAGTTAAATCCCGTGCTAAAGAATACTGGGTGTGCAGTTTGCGAAATCGTGGCCAAAGCCATTGTTCATCTCCCCGGCTGGAAGATTCAGAAATAAAGATGGCGTTTGTCAGTCTCGTTGGAAAACTATATCTTTATCAAGCGGAACTCCTCTCCCCAACCCTCTCCCTCCTGGAAGAGATTGCCGCCCGGCAGGAGCAGGGCAACACCAAGCTCTACGAGCTGAACACCGCCCTGGCGGACTTGAACGAAAAGGCTCACACTCTCCAGCGGCTCCACAACAAGGGCTTCATCGAGGACGGGGACTTCCGGGAGCAGACCGAGGCCCTGGCCTCCCAGCGGAAGAAGCTGAGCGACCAGCGAGGGAAAATCATCCACGGCAGCAAGGCTTTGGAAACCCTGGACAAGCTGCGGGAGCTGCAGCGCCAGCTGGAGTCCCTGCCGGAAATCCCCTGGGAATTTGACATAGCCCTGTTCGACCAGCTGGTGGAGAAAATCATGCCCATTAGCAACACGGAGCTGCTTTTCAAATTGAAATGCGGGCTGGAATTTAAGGAGGTGTTGTGCCAGTGAAAAACCGAACCATTCCTTTCGGGTACCAATATGAGAACGGTATTTTGGCCATCAATCCTCCCGAAGCTCACACTGTACAGAAAGTGTTCGCAGCGTACCTCAGCGGAGAACCTCTCAGTAAAATCGCCGCCCGCCTCACCGCCAAGCTGGTGGAGTACCTCCCAGGCTGTTGGCATTGGGACAAGGCCAGGGTGAAGCGTATCCTGGACAACGATAGGTACATTGGAGCAGGAACCTTCCCCCAGCTCATCACCGAGAAACAGTTCCAGATGGCCCACCAGAAAAAGGAGAGCGCCAACACCAACCGGCAGCTTGCGGACGAGGACATCAAGCTGTTCAAGGGGCTGACGCACTGCCATCATTGCGGCGGGTTCATGGTGCGGAGGATGGATGCCCGCATGGAGCATCCCGTCACCTGGAAGTACCCAGCCTGTGATTACTTTCTCCCTCTGCCCGATGAAGAATTCAAACGGCGGGTGTTCCGCCTCCAGAAAAAACTGGTGGACAAACCACTGTTGGCAGAAAAAGAGGAAGAAGCAATTCCGGTCACCTCCATGGAGGCCAGGCGGCTCACCAACGAAATTTTCCGCAAGCTGGACAGGGCGTTTACTCCGAGGACGAGCTGGTGAATTTAGCCCTGCAATGTGCGGCGAAAAACTATGAAGCGATCAGCAGCGCCCGACACATTACAGAACGGTTGACAGCGACTCTACTTCACGCAGGGCCGCTGTCTGCTTTTGATAGAGAACTGTTCCAGCGGACAGTTTCTGAAATACACTTAACCAGGAAAGGGGAGATTCTCTTGAAGCTGCAAAACGGCGTATTCATCGAAGAAGGTGACGCCCTATGAAGCCTACCACCCCACGGGAGCCCAGAAAGGTCACCATCATCCCCGCCAACCCCAAACGGGCCGAGCCTGGAAAACCCGCCAACCAAAAGCTGCGGGTGGCTGCCTACTGCCGGGTGAGTACCGATTCGGAAGAACAGATCAACAGCTACAAAAACCAGCTGGCCTACTACACCGAGAAGATCAACAGCAAAACGGAATGGAAATTCGCCGGCGTCTACGCCGATGAGGGGATCACAGGCACGTCCATGAAACACCGAGAGGACTTCAAACGGATGCTCCGAGCCTGCCGGGAGGGGCGCATCGACCTGATATTATGTAAATCCGTCTCCCGGTTTGGTAGAAATTCCGTGGACGTGCTCCGCACCATCCGCGCCCTGCGGGAAAGGGGCATCGGGGTGCTATTCGAGAAGGAGGCCGTGGATACCCGCACCATGAATTCCGAGCTGATTTTGGCTTTCCACTCGGCATTCTCTCAATCCGAGTCGGAGTCCATCAGCGGCAACGTCCGCTGGGGGCTGCGGAAAGCCTACGAGAACGGCACCATCCAAATCGGCCCCAACCTGTACGGGTTCCGCCGGGAGAAGGACGGCCCCGTGCTGATCGACGAGGAAAAGGCGGCTGTCATCCGTCAGATCGCTCAGTGGTTTCTGGACGGGGACAGCCTCCACACCATTGCGGACAAGCTGGCCCAGCGGCACATCCCCAGCCCCAAAGGAAAGGACACTTGGAGCACCGTCACCCTGCGCTCCCTTCTCACCAATGAGAAATATAAGGGCGACGCCCTCCTCCAAAAGACCTACCGGCCCAGCCTGTTCTCCGACCGGGCGGTGCAGAACGACGGCGACCTGCCCAAGTATTATGTGGAGGGTGTGCTGCCCCGTATCCTGGAACCAGAGGTGTTCGACCGGGTACAGGAGGAACTGGCAAAGCGGGGCGCCAAGCGTCCAACTTCGGAGAAGGCCAAAACTCCCTTTGGGCGGTACAGCGGGAAGTACGCCCTGTCCGCCCTGGTGGTGTGCGGCAAGTGCGGAGCGCTATACCGGCGGGTCACCTGGTACCGCAAGGGGGAAAAGCAAATCATGTGGCGCTGCGGCACCCGGTTGGACGGCAAAGCAAATTGCCCGGACTCCCCCACCATCGAGGAAATCACACTCCAAGCCGCCGTAATGGAGGTCATCTCCCAGCAGTACATCCACAAAGAGGAAGCCCTGGAAGTTACCATGCAGAGCATCCGCTCGGTGCTGACCCCGGAAACCGCTGACAGCGAGTACGCTATCCGCACCAAAATCAACGAGCTGCAGAAAGAGAGGAAAACCCTTATCGCCAAGGCTCTGGAGGAAAACGATGACGGCAAATACGACTTTCAGTTTGCCCGCATCAAGCGTGAATTGGAGCAGCTCCACGCCCAGCTGGAGGGTGTCCAGGCCATGCAAAAGACCCAGGCAGCAGATGAAGCGAGAATGTCTGAAATTGCTGCCCTGCTGGAGAAATTCAAGGAAAGCAGCCTCGCCTTTGACGATCTCCTGGTCCGCAAGGTGGTGGAGACGGTACGGGTGGAATCGGCGGAGAAGCTGGAAATTACATTCCGGGATGGGAACCGCAGAGTGGCTGCCATCCCAGAGAGAGGGTGATAATGATGTGTGACAAAAGAAAGGCTGTGCTCTACTGCCGGGTCGGCCCGGGAAAGCGGGAAACCCCAGCGGAGCTGCAGCTGCAGCGGGAGATCCTGCGCAAAACCGCCCATCAGCGGGGCCTGTCCGTGGTCAGCGAGGTATTGGCTTGCGAAACCGGCTCCACCTTGCAGCGGCCCGGCTGGGCCAGCGCGCTGCGCGCTCTCCAGATGGCCCAGGCAGGCGTCCTCCTGGTGACTTCCCACACCCGCATCTCCTGAAACACTGTGGAGCTGCTCCAAACCCTCCGCCAGCTGAACGCCCAGGGAGTGGAGGTGCAGGTGTCAGGCCCCATGCAAGAACAGGCGATGCAGCTATTGGACTCATTTTCTTTGTAGGAGGTAAATATAATATTATGAATTCGTATCAACTCATGCGGTACCGCCAACAAAAAGAGGCGAGCTCACTCCCGATCCGGTCCGCCTACAGCCGAAAGCAGTTTCGCAAGATCATGAAGATTGGGGCCTTCATCCCATCCTGGATCTGGACAAGATTGCCCACATCCCGATCTGCCGCTTCCTCCTGAAAAAGGATGTTCCTCTCGTCCAAGAGACATTTGACCGGCAGCGCAGGGAACTCCAGGACGCGGTTAACGCCGACCCCACAGGGGAGAGATTCATCAAGGAAATGTTCCTCTGCGAGCTGGAAAACCACGGATTCAACTACACCGGAACGGCGGAGGACGCCTTGGACGTCCTGGGCCTTTCCTTTGAAGACGTGGCAGCCGACCCCAGGCTGGCTCGCGGGCTGGAACTGGCAGAACAGGAGCTCCAGGAACAGCAGCAAACCATGGGGATGTAATGGGTTGACAATACCCCGATGAATTGCTATACTGGCCATAGAAAAAGTGCCGGCCCCACAGAGCCGGCACCAGTTGACATTGCCCTTATTTAGGGCTATAATAGACATAGAAGGAGAGCCTGCCGGTAAGACGGTTTAGCCCTCAGAATGGTTCATCGAAGATGACCGCAAACCTTTGGCTAGGGGGCGGTCATCTTCTTTTATTCCAGTACGTCCACAGGGTCCAAAGAAACCCCGCGAACGCGATGAGCATGAGCATCACCTGGCAAAAGTCAGCGAGCGTCATGTACATGGGAATCCCCCCTTTCGGAGGGCGCTGGCCGCAGTGGCGACCGTCAAGCGCCGACCAAGCCGGCAGGGAGACGGGATACCTCTGATCGATTCCAGCCAAAAGAATTTCGTTCTCGTTTTATGGAGGACGACCCCTCCGCTTGCGGGAGGGCTAACCGCCTACCGTTTTCTGGCAGACTCCCGCGTGGTTTCCCACGCAGGACCATCATAACAGAAAAAGTGACACAATGCAACAGGAAAGCCTCCGCTGTTTCACCCAGCGGGGGCTTTTTCTATTTCCGAAAGAAAGGACGTGATCCTATCGACACCACCTACACCATTCAACTCCCCGAAGTCCAGTACACCGCCCTCCTGGAACGGGCGGCGGAGCTGGAAATCCCACTGGAGGACCTGCTCCTCCAGGCCATGCAAAATTACTTAGAGGAGAGTGACCACCTGCCTGAAATGAAAGGGATCACCGTGAAGATCCCCGCGGACCTGCACGCGGAAGTCAAAGCCTACATCGAAGCCCACAACATGACCATGGGTGAATTTATCACCCTGGCGGTAGACAACGAACTGCACCCCAAAATCCAAATCACACAGGAGGACAAAAACATGGAGAGAATGAGAACCCTGGCCTTCCAGGTGCCGGACAGCCTGTTTCAGCGTGTGAAAGCCTATCTGGAACGGAACCACCTGACGCAGAAACAGTTTGTCATCGGCCTGATCGAAGCCGAGCTGGAACAGGACGAGGCCCTGTATCAAAGTGAACAGACGGAGGAACAGGAGGACGAGGAAGAATCGGATGACCAAGTCGAGGATGAAGAAACAGCGGAAGAACTCCAGGACGAGTTTGCCCCCCAGGAGGCCCAGGAAGGCCCCGGCACCGAACTGGAGGAACAACCCGCAGCCCAGGAGGACGCCGCCCCCGTGGACGATTTTGAGGCCGGTTCCGAGGAAGTTTCCCAGGAGGATGACGGGGCCGAGGAAACCGGGGAGGAAGAAGCCCAAGAAACGGAAGAAGTGTTCGAGGACAGCGAGGTTTTAGAAAGTGATAGTCTGGATGATGTAGAAGAAGTAGAGGACACCGAGCTGGAGGAAGCCCAGGAGGACTCCTTGGAAGATGAGGAATCACAGGATGATGAAGAAGCCTGGGAAGAATCTAATGACCAGGAGGACGCTCAGGACGAGGAAGAAGAACAGTCCTTCCAGCCCAGCATGGCCTGGTAATTTCGTTGCGCCCACGCCATGCATCGTGTATACTACAAAACAAGAGAAAGGAGGCGGCACCCGTGAACTACACCCTGATGCACAAAGACATCCCTGTTGCGGATTTGACCTTAGATGAGACCACCGGCAGCATCCAGCGGATTGACGCACTCTTTCGTGGGGGGCACCTGCCTGTGGGCGTCTCTGTCCGTCGTGGCATGGCAGACCGGGCCGCCCTCAACGAGTGGTGGGAGGACCGCTCCATCCCTGCCAGCCGTTCCGGGCTGCGGGAAGCGCTGGAAACCATGGGAGTGGCCAGCTCCAAGCTGCTTCTCACCCGCTGCTACGGCCTGAGCCTGTCCGACCACTATTGGATCAAACCGGCGGACAGCGGCCTTACCTGGCACAACGTCAATTTCTTTGAGAACCCCTTTTCCGAGGACGTGGGCGACGCCCTCTTTGGTGCCCCTGCGAAAAACGAGGGGTTCGACTTCAGCTCCCCAGACTGGACGTGTGACGGCAATCTCCGAAAGCGCTGGGCCATTTTGGATGGGAAACGCTGCTTAGTGAAAGCCGGCAGCGGCCCCTTCCAGCAGCAGCCCTTCAACGAGGTGATTGCCACTAAAATCGCCCAGCGCCTAGCGATTCCCCATATTCCCTACACAGTGATCTGGGACGAGGGCCTCCCTTACAGCGTGTGCGAGGATTTCGTCACCCCGGATACGGAACTCATCCCCGCCTGGCGGGTGATGCAGACTCAGAAGAAAGACAACCAGACTTCCGTCTACCGGCACTACCGCAACTGCTGCGAAAAGCTGGGTGTTCCCAACGTGGCCCGCGCCTTGGACCGGATGCTGGTGCTGGACTATCTCATCGCCAACGAGGACAGGCACTTCAACAATTTTGGATTGCTCCGCAACCCGGACACCTTGGACTGGCTGGGGCCGGCGCCGATCTATGACAGCGGCTCCTGCCTGGGATACGACAAGCTGACGCCCCAAATCCGCTCCGGCGCGGGTATCACCTGCAAGCCTTTCAAGAAAACCCACCAGGATCAACTTCGGCTGGTGACCTCTTTTGACTGGCTCGACCTCTCCAAGCTGGACGGCCTTGACCAGGACATCCGGGAGGTGTTCGCTGGTGCGGAAGAATTCATCGACAAAGAGCGGGTGGAGGCTATCATTACCTCGGTGAATCAACGTGTCCAACTGCTGGCGACTTTTATCCTCACACAGCAGCCCCAGATGGATTCCACAGAGAACGATGTGGAGCGAAATGTGGCGGCGGAGTATTGTCCTATTAGAATCTATAAAATTTTGTAAATGCCGCAAGAATATTACTAAAGAAATTTTGCACCACACAGCAAACCAAGCAAAAATCCGCCTGCTCATTTTTTTAGAAAAATTTCCTTTGGGAAGTTGCATTTATATAATTGATGTGATATAATCTCTATAAAAAAATTGAAAAGATATCGTGCTACCGAAGACAGCAGGGAGCGTATGTATTGGTGAGCCACTTCTCTACGTGTAATACCTGCCGAGGTGCGATGGATATACGCACGTTGTGCTTTGAATATCCGGGGACCTCACGGGTCCCTTTTGTTTTATTCTTTTGATGATTTGATGAATAACGGAAATGTACTTGCACCTTATATCTTAGAATAGTATTGGGCAAGCTGGAGATGAATAAAGTAATGACAGAATGGTGGAAGAGTCATTTTGATTTATTTGAATGGGGCTCACTTCTGATAGGAATTTTGGGCGGTCTGTTAGCGTTGTTAGTGCAGAAAAGGAATAATCTTGCAAAAGCGGGTAAAAGCACACATCATCTTATATTATGCACAATGCTTGACGCTGCGGAGAGAATGTACTATTTTTTAAAAAAGCAATATGAAGCCTTTACTGGAGATCCGAAAAAAACTTCGATACAAACTAATAATAAATCACTTGAACCAAAAAACTTACTGTGGTTTGTCGAAATTATTCCCTTTGTTCTGGCATGCTTCGCGTCTGTTATATTGTTTAATTGGCTATTTGTTATTGCAGAAAAAAATCGCTTTTCTATTCCATCCCCGCTGAGTTATGAAAATACTTTTCTTCTTGTTCTTCCTCTTGCATGGACGGTAGGAATTGCTTTTTTTCAATATAGAATTCAAGACAGACTTACGCTATCACAGAAAAAAGAGAGCGACATTCAGAAGAAGCAAGAAAAGTTGCACCAGCAGGTACAGAGAAAAGCTGATATGATATCTGCTCTTCGGTCTCTTTATTCCTGTGATGTTACAGCAATTAACTTTTGTACGCATAGGGCAATGGCAGTTGTTGGCACGGATTTTTCCTACTTAAAGAGCAGTCTTGATGCTGGGTACGCTTTCCAAATAATTAATAGAAGTGGGGATCCTTGTTTCTATTTTCCTTACTATCAAGGAAAGGAGGAAAGCTCTCCAAAAGTCACCATAACGGTACAAAACACAGATAAGGAAAGTGATATGTATCCTGTCAATAGCCATTTTTGTTGTGTTCGTCCAAATCAAGTTTTAATCTATTTTCCTCTACCTTTAGATGGGCCAAGTGGTTCTTACACAGTGTCCGCAGTTCCTGAGTATATATATCATTTCTTTCTCTCCCCAACCTCAGGGGAGGAACACATAAAATTAACTTTTTCCATCGCTCTAGAGGTAATCGATCCTTATGGCAATGTTACTCCTGAAGATAGCATCACGAGTGATCTGTTTAAGTACGAAATATCTTTTGATGTGGAATCGTGTGGAGGATACTCATCCGATGGAATTTTCCCAGTAACATTGAAAAACTATTCAATTCATGAAATTCGTGAGACCTGAGTTTATACAGAATAACGCGGATCCAGAATCAATTCAATAAACATAATTCAATAAATATAATATGGTGAGTATACGATGAATGAAATTAATACAACAACTTTAATTCAGCAAACTGAGAAGAGACTTAAAGCCATCTTGGGAGATAAATTTTACGAAGAAATTAAGGAATTTTTTAGACAATTTATTCTAGCGTCAAATGTTGATAAACTTTTAATCACACGTAGGGCCTATATACTATACAAAATTTTTTACAAAATTATTTCTATCTCTGAGGCGCAAGATGACAAAAAGGCAAAGGATGCAATAGCAACGAGAGGTGATTGTTCTACATGTGTTTACACTACGCACTCTATTCCTCTTCTTTTGGGAAAGTCTGAGAAAAGGCCTCTGCTAATTGTCGATGATGTTATCGTAAATGGTCGCACAATCGTCCAGGTGACCCATAAATTTCAAAATGTAGATAAAGATTGGAAAATATATCTCTGGTGTCTGCGCTGCAACGAGGAAGCAGCTTTTGTTCAGGAGATACAGCCCTATCTCAAACATGTGTTTTTTGTAACGCCATACGAGTGGGAAATTATATCTGATCGCTTAACGGATGCAGTTATTATGGCAAATATCGGCTATGTCTCTTTTTTAAACACATACTGGGTGTCGGATAACGGCTATGAGAAAATTTTTGAATATCTCTCGTCAAACCAATACGATAAGAGAAGCCATACAATTGAAACACATTCAAGCGGAAGCGAGGGAAAATATTCTCTCAAATGCGATTACTTTTTTATTGACCAATATGACAATCAGAAATATCCCGTGGCCATTCGCCTTTACAAAACTGATTGGTCAAATCTGGTTATCCCTTATGTATATTTACCCACACTATCGAGTGAAAAATTATCTTCTATGCTTAAAGAATATCGGCAACAAAGTGATGTCACAACATGCTCAATTAATGTATTTTCCGAATATTTGGATACTAAAAATGATAAAGAGAGTTTTAATCTAGATATAGGTATTTTACTATATCAGAGTATTGTTAACTTTCTCAGTGATTCTTACCTTAAAGATATTTTTAGAAAGTGTTTAGGAAATGATTTTAATGCCCAGATCGCTTTGTGTTTTAATCCGGTGGAATCTTTTCCTGCGGATATGAATGAGGGCTCTTTTCCGGCCGAAAATATTGCTGATACTGGCCATGAAGACTGGGATCAAATTTCTAAGGAAATCGAAGTCTGCAAGAGAATGCTTTCAAGTGTTGAACAAAAAACAGATTCATTCTTGGAAACTATGAAGAAATATTTTGCAAAAGTTCGAGAAGAGGATGATAGACGAGCAAATCAAAAAATGGAACGGCTATATGGTATTTCTATAAATGATATCATGAATTGTTTTGTAACCAGTGGGGTAACAAATTCAAGTATTTCTACCTCAAATTTCTATTTAGATTTATTATATCTGTGGGATACTGGTATGGCTTCCTGTGTGATTTTGGCAACATGGAATCAGGAAAAAAAGTGTAACGAATTTTCTGAATTTATCCGTCATGGTGAGCAGGCTTTTCGAGCTATCTACAGTATATATCCTGATGAATATAGTGTGTTGCGTCGATTTGCTGAAATTTCAGATTCCTATTCGGACCGGGAAATATTGCCTTTTGTGCGGTATTACGGACAATATTCTGGATCTTCTAGGATCTTGCACTTTGCAGAAAAAATCGAGTTTGAAACTTTTTTTGCCGATTGTATGGCTATTTCTCCTGAAAGTGTCGGAGCGAAGTTGCAAAAACAAGAAATTGATAAGATTATTAAGACTTACATGAGTTCTATTTAATTTTTACAGGAAAGGATAACGGAAAATTAGTATGAATCCCCGAATAATAGCAATGAATTTTATTAATTTTTACTATTTTGTATACAGCAAAATGATTTCTTTTCCCTTTATGTATTACGAACTAGTTGCGGATTATAATGTAGATACGTGTGGGACGGGAAAACTAGATTCGAGAGATGGTACAAAAGAGGATATAGAATCTGCTGAGCAGCAAAAGGCAAAAATGCTAGGTACGAACAAAACTTGTAAAGAGCGTTTTTGTTGTGCTATGGAAAAATCCGACCTGGATAACGTGCTTAGCATTTTGGAACTAACTTGTGCATTTGATTTGGAGGAGTGTCGAAAAGAGCGACTACCTTTGGATTATTATTCTCGGGAAATGGCAGCATCAGATTTTAACGTAGATTTTGATATGACAAAAGAATCTGAGGTTTTGCTCGCCCAGCTTTATATCATTTTTAGAATCTTACTTCAAAAAGAAATGGGAGCTCCTAATAGCACTCATATAGGTAGGTTGAATAATTGGATTGATTGGTACAAAGAGGAGAAAAACAATCCCTGGCAAAATCACAAGGCCCCATCTCGAGAAGAAAACATGGTTATCCTAAAATGTTTGGCTGGAGAACTGTCTGCGTCAAGTGGCAGGATGGATGATGATTTTTGTAAATTTATTGCACATCTCAATGAAGCTAAGTACTTTCATGCAAAGCTTCATAAAAATTATCATAATTTCATAAAAGCTTTTTCTAACAAACTGCATTATATAAAAAAATGGGAGAACAAAGCAGAATTTAGCACTGATGATTAACAGAATGATGATGTGCAAAAATTCCACATCCTAAAAGAAAAAAGACATTAGTCATAATATTTTACCTACTGTTTCAATATCATGAACTGGCTAAGAATTTATTGATTTTGAACTTCGATGAAATCGAAATATTTTAGATTAGCTAGGACGTGTGCCTCTGTGGCGTCGGCTCGTCTTTGGGTTATGAAAAACTAGCACCACGATTCCGTTCCAGGCGAAATACCATCTGCAAGCCAGTTAAAAAATCTACTACGTTCGGCTACGCTTGCAGAGAGTTGTTCGCTGGAGCAGAGAAATTCATCGACAACGAACGAGTGAAAGCTACTGTTACCTCAATGAACCGACACACTCAAAGGCTGGAGACAGGTTCCTCATCCAACGGCCCAAAATGGTTTTCACCGAGAACGATGTGGAGAAGAAGCTGGCGGCGGAGTGTGGGATGGGACATCAGTTCTAATTTTTCTTAATTTCCGCTTCAAATTGGCCCAATTAGTTTTTCACATCTTTTTTAGAAAGTAGGCGATTTCAAAAATTGGACATGCTTGAAAGCCAGATAAAACCCGGCTTTTCATCTCTCTTTTGGCCGCCGCATCATTTTTGGAAAGAAAACACAAACCTGCGGTGAGCAATTCGCACACCACAGGTTTTTTTATTCTGAAGTTTTTGTGCCCGCGCTTGTAGCGGGTATCTTTTTCGTCAACGCTTCCCAGAAAAAGCCACCTTCTGGAGCGGCCCAATTGCCGGCGTGTAGGCGGTTGGATAGTACAGAGACAAGGAACGTTCCCCCCACAGCATGGAATGAGAAAAATGGAGGTGTCTCGACAAAAATCGACAAGACATACCTGTGAGATGTGGTAAACTGGGAAAGGAATTGGAAAGATTTTCCTGCGGGCCAATCCGCTTGTGTGGGAGGTCTTGCCTCTGCGAAAGCGCAAGGGGCAGCTTCGCGCTTCGGTAGGCTGGCTAAGAGATGCTTTTCCTTTTTCCGAAAATATCCTAACGGTGGAAATAATCCGCTCCCTGGGGGTTGCCTGACGATGCAAAGAAAAACACAGCCTGTACCCGTTGAAGACGTCCAAGCCGCCATTCCCCTTGGAAATTGCGATGTCTGCGAGGACGCAAGCTTTTTGGTCAACCGGCTGTACTACGCTGTGCCAAAGTTCGAAGGCGGGCAGTTCCAGTGCGCCCTTTATTATGAGGAGAATACCTTTCGCAAAGAAAAAGATGGGGATTTGACACTGGTTCGCACAGAATATGGGGTGGAAGCGACATGAGCGGTCGATGCTGCCCAAAACAGTGATTTTAAAAAAGAAAGCTGCTAGGCCCAGGACGTACGGCGCCTAGCAGTTGTTTTTTACGGTGAGCTTTTTTCGGAAAAAAGAGGCATGCGCCCCGCGCTATGTTTTGCGAACTTACCCCCTCCCTTGTCCCTCCCGCACCCGCTGTGGTATACTACATTTAGATTGAGATTCCCCAGCGCGAAAGGAGGCCCACCCATGGCACAGCAGCCGCCCCATGTGATTCCCAGCATCTACTTGGCCAACTACTTAAACGACTTTGAGCCCCTGTTCCCCCGCTACGGCGTAACACCGCTTGGGCGCAAAAAGCGGTGGAAGGGCTCTAACATAAAAAAGCGCCCATAAGCGGGCGCAAAGCAAGTCCTGTCAAAAAGCGGCTTTCCCAAAGGAGAGCCGCTTTTTGTGCGCGTACCGGGGGAGGATTCCATATCTCCAAAAGGTGTATACTTTTAAAAAAGAGGGAGGCGCTTTCGGGAGAATCCCTCCAGCCTTGCGTCAAATAGAGAGGATAACGTCCCCGCAAGGGCGAGGGGCTTTTTCCAGGTATAAAAAATCGAGTACCCACTTGGGTACTCGACCTGGTGCAGGTGACAGGACTTGAACCTGCATGAACTTGCGCTCATATGGACCTGAACCATACGCGTCTGCCAATTCCGCCACACCTGCATCTTCAGTTGTTTCGTTGAATGCTTACCGCCTCAACGCTCAAATATTATAGCATCCAAAAACAGCGTTGTCAACAGGATTTTTCAAAAAAATTTGCTGCGGCGCAACTTTACGCGGTTTTAACAAAACAGCGGCGGGATACAGCGGCAGATTCCTTTAACAAAAACAGGGAAAACGGGCTAACTTTCTTTACAACGCCTTAACATTGTGTGGTATAATTAACGCAGATTTTAGAAAACCCCTTGCGAAGGCAAAACAATTGCCTTTTATAATACGCCTGGTTTCGACAAGAACAGGAGACATTTGCCAATGATTCAACGTGTGTTTTTCGACCTGGGCCTCACCCTGGCGGAAAGCGACGTGCCCCAAGGCTACGTGGAACACCTCGCGCGGCTGGGGCATCCGGTTTCCCTGGAGGAGGCGCAGCGGGCCTACCATCTGGCCAACAAGTTCTTTATGCGGGAGCGCCAGGGCGCTCTGGGCAAGGGCAGCAAGGAGGTCCTGCGGGACTTCCTCGCGCGGGTTTGCCAAGAGCTGGGCATCCCCCAGCTGGGGGAAGACCTTTTCCGCCTGACCCTGGAGGACCGCCGCCCGGCCCACTGGAGCGCCTTCCCCTTTTCCTTGGAGGTCCTGCGGGGCCTGCGGGGGCGGGGGATAGCCACGGGCCTGGTGTCCAACTGGGATACCTCCTGCAGGAGCGTGCTGGAGCAGACCGGTTTGGCCCCCTACTTGGACCCCATTGTGGTGTCCAGCGAGGTGGGCGTGGAAAAGCCGGACCGCCGCATCTTCGAGAAGGCCCTGGAACTTTCCGGGGACTCCCCGGAACATTGCCTCTATGTGGGGGACAATTATTACGATGACGGCGTGGGCGCCTCTCAGGTGGGGATGGAGTTCTGCATCCTCAATCCCCCTGGGAAGCTGGGCATGGAAGAGCTGGATTTGACCTGGTGCGTGCCGGATATCCGGGGCGTGGCCGGCGTCATCGATGCGCTGAACGCCCGGCGGCAGGAAGCTTAGAAAACGCCCGCTATTTAAAAAAGTTGTGTGAATCCCTGCAAGAGAATTTTTTGTGAAACGAAGGAGAAAAGTGACTATGCAAAAACGTCTTGTAAGCCTTGTGCTGGCCCTTGCTTTGATGCTGACCGCCTTCGCTGGCTGCGGCAGCGATACCGGCAGCTCCTCCAGCGCCGCCTCCGGCTCTTCCGCCGCGGGCAGCTCGGAAAGCTCCACCTCCTCCGCTGCGGAGAGCAGCTCTACCTCCACCGACGGCGAGCAGACTTTGGTGCGCATGAACATCGGCTCCGAGCCGGACAGCCTGGACCCCTGGCAGTCCGCCGCCTCTGACACCGAGGCCATTATGCACAACGTCTTCGAGGGCCTCTGCCTGTACGACGAAAACGGCGAAATCATCCCCGGCCTGGCCGAGCGCTGGGACATCTCCGAGGACGGCCTGACCTACACCTTCCATCTGCGCCAGGGCGTCACCTTCCACAACGGCGACGCCTTCGACTCCGCCGACGTGCTGTACTCCTACAACAACTTCGCCGGCCTGGACGGCAACGAGGCTGTCTCCTCCGACTATGAGATTGTGGAGAGCGTGGAAGCCCCCGACGAGTACACCTTTGTGGTGCACCTCACCGAGCCCTCCGCCTCCTTCCTTTCCGTAAACATCGACTCCATCCTCCCCGAGGGCTACGACGACCAGGCCGCCAACCCCGTTGGCACCGGCCCCTTCAAGTTTGTGGAGTACACCCCCTCCCAGCGCATTGTGCTGGAGAAGAACGAGGACTACTACGAGGAAAGCCGCATGGCCCAGGTGGACCGGGTGGAGTTCTATATCATGACCGACTCCGCCGCCGTGATTTCCGCCCTGCAGTCCGGCCAGCTGGATATCGCCTCCATCAACGCCGATGACGCCGCCGTGCTGGGCGACCAGTTCGACATCTACAACTCCCCCCAGAACATGGTGCAGATTTTCGCCCTGAACCACGAGTTCGAGCCCTTTGGCAGCTTGGAAGTGCGCCAGGCCATCAACTACTGCATCGACAAGCAGCAGATTATCGACAGCGTCTTTGGCGGCTACGCCACCGAGCTGTACACCAACTTCAGCCCTGTGATGAGCCTGTACTACAACGACGAGCTGGAAGGCGCCTATGAGACCGACGTGGCCAAGGCCCAGGAGCTGATGGAGCAGGCCGGCTATGCCGATGGCTTCTCCTTCACCGTGAAGGTGCCCGCCAACTACCAGGCCCACATCGACACCGCCCAGATTATCGCCCAGCAGCTGCAGCAGATTAACATCACCATGAACATCGAGACCATCGAGTGGGCCACCTGGCTGGAGGACGTCTACACCAACGCCAGCTACGAGGGCACCATCATCGGCCTGACCGGCAAGCTGGACCCCGACGACGTGCTGGGCCGCTTCGAGAGCACCTACGCCCGGAACTTCTACAACTATTCCAACCCCACCTACGACCAGCTTATCAACGACTCTGTCACCGAGCTGGACGAGCAGACCCGCATCGACAACTACAAGCAGTGCCAGCAGATTCTCACCGATGACGCCGTGGCCGTGTATATCTGCGACCCCAACCTGGTGGTGGCTTCCCGCAAGGATTTGAAGGGCTACACCTTCTACCCCGTCACCTTCCACGACATGACCAAGCTCTATTACGAGGGCTAAAACAGAGACAAAAGCCGCGCCAGCGCCCTGTGGGGCAGGGCGCCGCACACAGCGCGCAGCAGCGTAGAGGGGCCGTGCCGGGCCGGAAGTCCGGGCGGCCCTTCCACTGTGGGAAAGGACTGAATCGCCTATGGCCTACTATTACATCCGAAAGGTGGCGGGGTTCCTCGTCACACTGTTTTTGGTGTCCATCCTCACCTTTGCGGTGTTCCAGATTCTGCCGGGTGACCCGGCCCTGGTCATCCTGGGTGTGGACGCCGACCCCATGCAGATTGAGCAGCTCCACCAGGAGATGGGCATTGACCAGCCCATCCACATCCGCTTCCTCAGCTGGATTGGCGGCGTGCTCCAGGGGGACCTGGGCACCTCTTACCGCTATCACCAGCCGGTGTCCGACCTGATTGGCAACGCCTTTGGGGTGACCACCCAGCTGGCGGTGTTCTCTCTGGTGCTCACTGCGGTGGTGGGCATCCCCGTGGGCATTTGGCTGGCCCACCACAGCAAGAAGCCCTACGCCCTGCCGGTGTCCCTGCTCTCCCAGCTGGGGCTTTCCGTGCCCGCGTTCTGCTTCTCTGTGCTGCTGATTAACATCTTCTCCGTACAGCTGAAGTGGCTGCCCTCCATGGGCTACACGCCCTTTACCCAGGACCCCATCGCCTGCCTGAAGAGCCTGACGCTGCCCTCTGTGGCCATTGCCTTTGGCTCGGCGGCGGTGCTCATCCGCTATGTCAAGGTCAGCGTGATGGAGCAGGAGCGCCAGGACTATGTGAAGACCGCCCAAAGCAAGGGCGTGCCCTCCAAGAAAATCCTGCGGGGCCACGTGCTGCGCAACTCTTTGATTCCCGTGCTGACCATCTTTGGCATGACCATCACCGACGTGCTGGGCGGCAGCATCATCATTGAGAACGTGTTCTCCCTGCCGGGCATTGGCCGGCTGATTTCCTCCTCCATCAACTCCCGGGACCTGCCCCTTATCCAGGGCCTGGTGCTGTATCTGGCCATGATTGTGGTCCTGTGCAATTTCGTGGTGGACGTGCTGTACTCGGTCATCGACCCCCGCATCCGGTTGAAGTGAAGGGAGGGACTAGCCTGTGCGTGTAAGCGAGATTTTAAAAAAATGCCTGCGGAACAAGAACTTTATCCTTGGCAGCTGCATGGTGGGACTGATGGTGCTCATCATGGTGGTGGGCTTCTTCTACATGCCCTATGACCCCGACGTTATGGACACCGAGCACGAGCTGCAGTTCTTCTCCGCGGCCCATCCCCTGGGCACGGACCAGTTTGGCCGGGACATCCTCAGCCGCATTATGGAGGGCACCCGGGTGTCCTTTTTGGTGGGCGCCTTAACTGTGGTCTTTGGCCTGCTTGTGGGCGGGGCCGTGGGCGCCGTGGCCGGCTACTACGGCGGCAAGATCGACGAGGTTATCATGAAGCTCATCGACACCCAGATGGCCTTCCCCGGCGTGCTGCTGGCCTTGATGCTCATCGCCGTGTTTGGCAACAGCCTGCAAAACTTGATTTTTGCCCTGGGCATCATGTCCATCCCCCGGTTTGCCCGCATCACCCGCAGCGGCTTTATCAAGTACCGGGACGCCGAGTTTATCAAGGCGGCCCGCTCCCGGGGGGCGGGGGATGGGAGGATCATCTTCCTTCACATTTTGCCCAACATTGTGCCGGAGCTGATCGTCACCAGCTCTTTGGGCTTTGCCGGCGCTGTGATGAGCGAGGCGGGGCTCTCCTACCTGGGCCTGGGCATCCAGCCGCCCACCCCCAGCTTTGGCAAGATGCTCAGCGAGGCCCAGGCGGAAATCCTCCAGGCCGGGTGGTATGTGCTGGTGCCCGCCGCGGCCATCACTTTGCTGGTGATGGGCTTTAACCTGATTGGCGACGCGTTGCAGGAGGTGACCCAGCATGGCCGGTAAGAAAAAACCTGTGCTCTCCATTGAGAGCCTGACCGTGGACTTTGACCTGGGCAAGACCTGCCACGCGGTGCGGGACACCAGCGTGTGCATCGAGCCCGGCGAAATGGTGGCCCTGGTGGGGGAATCGGGCTGCGGCAAAACCATGACGGCCCTTTCCGCCATTGGCCTGCAGCCCCGGAATGCCAAAATCCCCCAGGGGAAAATCCTCTTTGACGGCTCGGATTTGCGGGGCCTCAACGAGGAGCAGTGGAACCAGTACCGGGGCCGGAACATCGCCATGATTTTCCAGGAGCCCATGACCGCCTTAAACCCCCTGATGAAGGTGGGCCGGCAAATCGCGGAGAACGCCCGCATCCACGGGGACTCCAAAGAGGTGGCCAAGAAAAAGGCTTTGGAAGTTATGCGCCAGGTGGGCCTGCCCGATGTGGAGCGCCTGTACAACGAGTATCCCCACCGGCTCTCCGGCGGCATGCGCCAGCGTGTGATGATTGCCATGGCCCTGGTGAACCAGCCGGAGCTGCTCATCGCCGACGAGCCCACCACCGCGTTGGATGTGACCATCCAGGCCCAGATTATGGAGCTCATCCGGGACATGAACCGGAAGATGGGCACCGCCGTGCTGCTGATTTCCCACGATTTGGGCGTCATCCGCCAGATGTGCAGCCGGGTGTACATCATGTACGCCGGCCGCGTGGTGGAAAGCGGCGAAACCCAAGAGGTGCTGGCCCATCCCCTGCACCCCTACACCAAGGGGCTGATTGCCTCCATCCCCTCGCTGGAAAAGCGGGGCCAGCGGCTTTCCTCCATCCCCGGCACCGTGCCGGCCCTGGAGGACCGCAGCGAGCACGGCTGCCCCTTCTACAACCGGTGCCAAAGCCGCCGGCCGTCCTGCCAGAATGAAACGCCCCCCATGGTGGTCCACAAGGGCCACATGGCCCTGTGCGTCAACGCGAAGGAGGAATTGGGACTGTGAGCGCGCAAGTGAAACCAGACAACAAGGCCCCCCTTCTGGAGATTCGGGGGCTTACAAAGGAGTTCCGCCAGGGCAAGGACCGGGTGCTGGCTGTCAACCACATCGACCTGGACATCCAAAAGGGCGAGGTCTTCGGCCTGGTGGGGGAGTCCGGCTGCGGCAAGTCCACCTTTGGGCAGATGCTGGTGCACCTGCTGGACCCCTCCGGCGGGAAAATCCTTTTAAACGGGAGGGACATCACCCGCCCGGCCCGCCGGGAGCGCAAGGATTTGTGCAAGCAGATGCAGATTGTCTTCCAGGACCCCTACTCCTCCATCGACCCCAACAAGACCATTGGCTGGCTCATTGAGGAGCCCCTAAAAATCCACGGCATTGGCAAGACCAAGCAGGAGCGGGACGAGAAGGTGAGCCAGGTCCTCAAGGCCGTGGGCCTGGACGAGAGCTACCGCACCCGCTGGCCCAACGAGCTTTCCGGCGGCCAGCGCCAGCGTGTGGCCATTGCCATCGCCTTGATTTTGGACCCGGACTTTGTGGTCTGCGACGAGCCCGTCTCCGCTTTGGACGTCTCCGTCCAGGCCCAGGTGCTGAACCTGCTGCTGGATTTGCGCCAGCAGTTCGGCCTGACCTACCTGTTTATCTCCCACGACTTGAACGTGGTTTCCTATGTGTCCGACCGCATCGGCGTGATGTACCTGGGCAATTTGGTGGAGCTGGGGGACGGGGAGGCCATCTCTCAAATGCCCCTGCACCCCTACACCGAGGCGCTGTTCTCCGCCTCTATGGAGGTGGAGGGCGACCGGGATAGGATTATCCTCTCCGGCGATTTGCCCAGCCCGGCCCATCCCCCGGCAGGCTGCCCCTTCCACACCCGGTGCTTTGCCTGCGAGGAGCGCTGCAAAACAGAAAAGCCCCAGCTGCGGGAGTTTGAAGGGGGCCGGTTCTGCGCCTGCCACCTGGTGGAAAAGCGCACCGGCAAAAAGCCCGTGGCGCACAACGAAGCATTGGAGGGAAATGTATGAAAACCGCAGTCCTTTCGGACATCCATGTGGACATCAACCGGGATTACCCCGTGGCCCAGGAGTTCGCCCGGTATATCAAAGAGCAGGGCGCCCGGCTGGCCATCATCGCCGGGGACGTCAGCGAGAGCCAGCAGGAGACCCTGGACACCCTCAACACCGTGGAGCAGCTCTCTGGGGCGCGGGTGCTGTTTGTCCCCGGCAACCACGACCTGTGGGGCCCCAAGGGCGACCCCGACCAGATTGGCGCCATCTACAGCCGCTACGCCCAGGACGAGCACTGCCTCTGCGGCCGGGACGTGGTGCTGGGGGATACGGTGGTCATCGGTGACGTGGGCTGGTATGACTACTCCTTCGGCAGCGGCCGCTACTCCTTCGAGGAGTTTGAGAAGATGTCTTTGGCGGGCCGCACCTGGCAGGACTCCCTGCGCAACGCCTGGACCCGCGACAACCTGGGCCGCACCCAGTGGATGCTCTCCCGGCTGGAGGCCCGCATGGCCGCCTACCCGGGGAAGAAGCTGGTGCTTGTCACCCACATGCTGCCCATCAAGGAGTTCACCGTGCCCCAGGAGATGGCCAACTGGTCCTACTTTAACGCCTTTTTGGGCACCCGCCGCCTGGGCGAGCTGTACCGCCGCTATCCCGTGGAGGTGGCCATCTGCGGCCATGTCCACTACCGCAAGACCCTGGAAAAGGACGGCATTACCTGGCTGTGCCGGTGCTTAAACTATCACAGCGAGTGGCGGCCGGAGTACGGCGGCGACACCCTCTCCCAGCAGATTGCCCACGCCGCGGAGGTCATGGAGCTGTGAGCGTGTTTTTCCTTGCCGACACCCACTTTGGGGACGGGAACATCCTGCGCTATGAGAACCGGCCCTTCGCCACAGTGGAGGAGATGGACCGGGAGCTCATCCGCCGCTGGAACGAGAAGGTGGGGGCGGGGGACACCGTGTTCCACCTGGGGGATTTTTCCGCCCGGGGGGAGGAGGAGGACCGGGCCATCCTCTCCCAGCTGGCCGGGGAAAAGGTGCTGGTGCTGGGCAACCACGACCGGCACCGCACCCCTGCCCAGTGGCGCTCCTTGGGCTTTGCCGAGGCCGTGCCCTGGCCCCTGGTGTGGGAGGGCTTTTTCCTGCTCTCCCACGAGCCGCTGTACGTCAACCGGAATATGCCCTACGCCAACGTGTTCGGCCACGTCCACGGCAACCCCGCCTATCGGGACGTGAGTCCCCGCAGCGTGTGCGTGTCCGTGGAGCGCACGGGCTTCGCGCCCCTCTCCGCCCGGGAATTGCGGGAGCGGCTGCAAAACGAACAAAGCGTATAAGACTCCTTTCGAGGTTTTGGTTTGAGCCGTCCCAGTGGGGCGGCTTTTTCCATGTTGACTTGAAGGATAGTTTAGGTGCTATAATAAAAGCGAAAACCGCGAAGCGGCGTAAAAGTTTTGCCAGCTTTTTCAAAAGCTGTGGGGGTGCGGGGGCAAGGCCCCTGCGGCCTAAAAAGGCGGCGCAGCCGCGCAGAAGAGAACCTAGGGAAACAGTGGCCCCCGGCCACGCCTTTCCCGGACGGGAAGCGCACAGCCCCGCCATCCCCGCAGACCGGAAAAAGCGGAGATTCGCCCCTGCTTTCCTGCAATTTTTTATGCGGCTGCACCGTTTTTTCGGGCGTGGCATTTTGAAAAAGCCGGTCTCGCTTGCCGGCTGTCCCACCGGGACGCGGCGCCGCAAAACTTACCCCTTCGCGGGAGTGCCCTGTTTTGCCTTCTATCTTTTTCAGAAAGGACGTGCTTGTATGCAAACTGTAACCCTGGGCCGCACCGGCATCACCGTGAACAAGAACGGCTTTGGCGCTTTGCCCATCCAGCGTGTCTCCGCCGACTACGCCGGGATGCTCCTGCGCAAGGCCTACAACGCCGGCATCACCTATTTCGACACCGCCCGCTCCTACTCCGACAGCGAGGAGAAAATGGGCCTGGCCCTTTCCGACGTGCGGGAGAACATCATCATCGCCACCAAGACCCCATCCACCACCGTGGAGGGCTTCTGGCAGGATTTGGAGACCAGCCTGCGCCTGCTGAAAACCGATTACATCGACGTGTACCAGTTCCACAACCCGGCCTTCTGCCCCAAGCCCGGGGACGGCACCGGCCTGTACGAGGCCATGGAGGAGGCCAAAAAGCAGGGGAAAATCCGCTTTATCGGCATCACCAACCACCGGCTGGGCGTGGCGGAGGAGGCCGCCGCCTCCGGCCTGTACGACACCTTGCAGTTCCCCTTCTGCTACCTGGCCACGGAGCGGGACATCGCCCTGGTGAACCTGTGCAAGGAGAACCATGTGGGCTTTATCTCCATGAAGGGCCTCTCCGGCGGGCTCATCACCAACTCCGCCGCGGCCTACGCCTGGCAGGCGGAGTTTGACAACGCTTTGCCCATCTGGGGCGTGCAGAGGGAGAGCGAGCTGGACGAGTTCATCTCCTACATCGACAACCCCCCCACCATGGACGGGGAGCTGAAGGCCGTCATCGAGAAGGACCGGAAAGAGCTCATCGGCAACTTCTGCCGGGCCTGCGGCTACTGCATGCCCTGCCCCGCGGGAATTGTCATCAACCAGTGCGCCCGCATGAGCCAGCTCATCCGCCGCAGCCCCTCCGCCGGCTGGCTGACCCCCGAGAGCCAGGCCATGATGATGAAGATTGAGGACTGCCTCCACTGCGGCCAATGTAAGAAAAAGTGCCCCTACGGCCTGGATACCCCCACGCTGCTTCAGCAGAACTTGGAGGACTATAAGAATATCTTGGCGGGGAAGGTGGAGGTGTAAGAGCCTCTGCGAGAAAAAGGGCTGTTGCTTGTGGCAACAGCCCTTTTCAGCGGTATGTTACAGTTGGTACACCGAACCATCTTCCGCGAAACACATCTGGTCGCCCAGCACGGCTTTGGCGGCGCTCCCTTCCAAGTAGGTTTTTCTCCTGCGGCGCGCAGGCGCAAAAGACAAAGACCCCCTAGCGCAACCCAGCACAAGGTGCTACAATAAAGGGGCCGGGGCTTTTGCC
>ERZ1643249.1455-NODE-1455-length-23874-cov-8.139510_pt1 | contig 23874 bp, 22 predicted proteins | sample MGYA00579263_ERZ1643249 | MGnify/ENA primary metagenome ERZ1643249 (study PRJEB29033, sample SAMEA4952264) | chicken gut metagenome | biome: Broiler Chicken; feature: Gastrointestinal Tract; material: Caecum | place: Ireland | collected 2018 | study: Broiler... | reverse complement strand
TCGCAGGGAAGAACGCTGCTAAAGATTATGCGGCCACCACCTCCAGAAACAGCGCTGATGAAAAGAGCCTCATCAACAGGGTTAAGGTTCTAGAACAGTATCTTGCTCAGGCCAGAAAACACTTTGCAGAAAACGCGGAGCATGAGGCCATGATGCAGGAACCTCAGACGGAACAGGAGGCGCAGGCTGAACCTGAGTCGGCACAGGAAGCAGAACAGATTTTCGATTCCTCAGAAGCTCCAGAACCTTCTGTAGACGAACCGAAAACGGAACCCAGTACCAGTGACCTCCCGGACGAAATCGTCCTTGTAGACGATATAGAGGGCTACCAGAAGTTCTGTGCAGAGCATGAGGGGGGTTCGCTGATCCACTCCTCCGGTGATCCGGAAATCAAGTTCTCCGATTTCACCGAGGAAGATAAGTACGACCTGTTCCTTGCCAGCAAAACCAACGACACAGAGCAGATGGACAGAATCATCGCCAGAAGGGACGCGGTGATGGAGCTGACTGCTGAGTAAAACAAATTTGTTAAACCGCCAGCAATGGCTGTTTATAAAAAAGACTCCCGCAAGGTGCGACTTGCGGGAGCCAATCCAGATTACTGCTTGTCCTGTTTCAGGTGCAGGAAGTCAGTGATCTTAACTTCAATTGCGCCCTGTGCTTTGAGAACTATAAGCCTGATAATCTTATAGCCGTAGTGCAAATATACTACACTCAAAATCACAGCAGTCCAATTGATACTTGGAATCACAGTACAGATGGCCTGTATTAGCTCATCCATAAATCCCTCCTTTGTCTTATATTCCTCTTGGCAAGCCAAGCGAACGCACCCTGCGTTCGGGTCGACAGCAAACGCCTGATACGTTGCTTTGCTTGCGGAGAAACCGGCAGGGGAGGGACGATTCCAAATCTAGCTTATCACAGCAAAGCCAAAATGGCAAGTATGTCACAGCGCGTCTGACGACTTGTGCAAGGCAATTTGAAATTTGCCTTGTACCGGTTATCAAATTCGATTGAAAATAGCTCAGGACAAACGTGACACGCTGTCATCGGTGCTTCAGACCAATATTGAAACCAAACTGTAATGAAATGGAACAGTAGGAGGAAACATTATGATTAAAGTTATGCTGAGCGACCCAAAGACGGTTTCTATTGATTGCTACCTTTGGGACCCAAACTTGACTTACAGGGCAAAAGGAATGTTGGGTTTGCTATTAACTCTGCCAGAACACCTTCAAGTCAGTGAAGAATTGCTGGTGGACGGTTACTCCAAAGAAGGGAAAGCGGTTGTTCAATCTGCCTTAAAAGAGCTAATCGACAAAGGTTATATTATCCGCAATCAGCTAAGAAATGAAAATGGAAAACTGGATGAAATGGTTTACATTATTTACCCTGAGACAATGCAAGGCTACAAACGTCAACTGAATGCAAAAGAGGTGCGATAAATGAATATCATCATCACAGATAAACCAAAAGGATACAAGATGATTTCCAGTACACACATGTGGGATAAGCGGCTTTCTTGGAAAGCAAAAGCAATTTTGACCATGATGCTTATGCTTCCTCCGAACTGGGATTTAAGGCAGGACAACCTTGCAGACCTGTCGTCTGATGGGGAGGCGGCTGTCCGCTCTGCAATCAAGGAGTTAATCCAGTATGGGTATCTGAGCAGAGAACGAACCAGAACACCAGACGGAAAAATCGGCACCGTTTTGTACAAAATCTGCCAGTGTCCAGACAATACGGATTGTATCCCTGCTAAGGATGATGTTGAAAGTGTTGAAAATAATTTCAACAACGATGTTCCAGAATCAACAAATCCATCCGTAGAAAACCAAACCGTGGACGACTCGCGTGATGCGAGGAGCACCCATAAGTTAATATATAATAATAAATATAATCTAAGTTATTATAATCAAAATAAAGATAGATTGATTGATAACGCGCGTGCGCGCGAGAGCGAATGTGTTAGTCAGTGTGGAAAAGTTGAAAACTCAGAAATCCAGCGACTCTATTACCATCGGGTTATCGCAAACAACATCGACTACGATGCGCTGCAATCTGAATTTCGGGACAGCAGGGAAGAACTTGATGAGCTGGTGGAGTTGATGGTCGATGTCCTCACAGCTGACCCGGATTCCACCACCTACATCGCCGGACAGGAAATGCGGACAAGCGTTGTCCAGTCTCGCTTCCTCAAGCTCCAACAAGTCCATCTGGAGCAGGTACTGCTGAGTCTTAGCAAAACCACAAAGCAGGTCACCAATATGCGATCCTACCTGCTCACCTGCCTCTATCAGTCCTTCGTTACAGCTCATAACGAAATCCGACAGGAGGTGAACGCTGCAAACTTTGCCTAAAAAACGCACCGATTTTTGCATAATGCAAATAAAATTGCAAAAATTGTTTTGCTTTGTGCAAAATACCGCTTGAAACAGGTGGGTTTGGGTGCTATAATAGGGTTAAAATCAAATGAAAAAAGAATTACATAAAAGGAGATGCCGAAATGGTCCCAGAAGTTCAGTTACTAGTCGATAAAATGCTCAACCAGTCTTTCGCTTGCTCTTTGGTTTGTCCGGCAATCCCAATCGAAATGCAAACACATTCGCATCCATTGGCTAGATGGTGTAACGACCAGGGTATTTTGCAAAGCACAGATGACGCTGCGTACATCAACGAAGAATGGTTGTCTTTACAGACCAAGAACATCAAGGAAGTGCAGCAGGTAGCAGATAACCGATATGTGCTTCGCTTTGCAGGAAGTGAAGATTACATGGAAATTTTATTTGACTGATAGAGTACCCCGATTTTCGGGGTACTTTTTTGCAGATAAAACTTGTATTTTATCTGAGCTTTGTGGTACAATAAAACGTAAAGGAGGGTCCAAAATGACACACCAAGATGTTACAGCCATGCAATTGGTTCGATTTATCAGAAATCAATCGAATATAGATTCGCTCTATCACATTGTCGGCCAGATGTCCAAAGAGGAATTTGGTTTCCTGATGCTGGCGCAGCAAAGCGAAGAAGATGCCGTCGCTTTCCTCGACAGAAACCAGCAGGTACTGCGGTCAATGGCTGACAAGCTCCAAGATCAACTCTGCTCTGCACTGGAGCTGCAACCAAAACTGGAATTGGATTTCGATTCTGTCTATGAGGAAGCTAGAAAAATCCAGGTGTCCGGCTCGATGAAATTTTCCAGAACAGTGCATAACTATGAGTACAAGCACAAACTGCTTATCAGTGATATGTCTGTGGAACAAATCGAAGATTTTGTAAGAGAAAACCAGCAGCACAGCACCATCACTATTTACAAGAACACCTTGCAACCGCTCAGTGCTTATGTACAAACGCTGATGTCAAGAAATTTAACAAACGTTTCCCAGAATGTTATCAGCAAAATCGACTACAAAACCATCGACTTCTCGGATGTATTGAGGCACTACTCCTTTGCGTCGGAGCAAGAGGTGTTGAAGTTTATCGATGAGATTGCCCATCCAATCGAGCATAACATCGCCAGCAACAGGGTATCCATGATTATCTTGCTGTGCTATGCAGGCGTCCGTCCAAACGACATCCTGACTTTGAAGGAAACCGATTTGAAGGACGGGAAACTTCTCTATGATGGGGCGCTCATTCCGGTTCATCCGCTGGTAACACAGATCCTTAACCTCTGGAAGAAAGATGGGTCCTACAGTATTCGGGAAGATTCTATAGAGGTGACGCCGCTGATTGACAACGATGCTCTGGTCAAGTCTCACCGACCAATGAAGATGACCGACTATGGGACTGCTCTAAAAAATCTGATCCTGCGTTCTAAGACAACCCATACTGAGACAACCTACACTGACGTATACTCCGCTGGAGCGTATGCTCGTTTTGTCGCAAAAGGGGAGTATAACAATGCAGAGCGAAACCGTGTTGTGTATGAAAACGACGTGCGCAATTGGATAAGGGCGTTTGATATTCAGCTCACCGATGAACAAAAATCCTTTTTCCAAAGTTAGCACACAGCAGAAAATAAATTATATTTTAGGCGAGGCCGGTTGGCCTCGCCTATTTTTTTGTTTAAAGAAATGGCTTGATTATGCGGTATATCCGAGTTGAAGATAAATTTCGGAATAAATGCAATTTGGTACTTGACAAATACAAGTTCTTGTGGTATACTGGAAACAGTTCAAGAGGAACGGATATAAGTTATATTTTGCGTGTTAGCCAAGTGGTAAGGCACGGGACTTTGACTCCCGCATCCAGACGTTCAAATCGTCTACACGCAGCCAGCGATCAAAATTAAATTCCAATAAAACCTCTTATTCCATCAAAGAAGTCGCGGCTGATCGCGCCGCGCAATATGGTTCTGTAGCTCAGGTGGTAGAGCGTCGCGCCGTTAACGCGAATGTCGTGAGTTCAAGTCTCACCGGGACCTCCAGTGTCATCAGTGCATGGCACCTCCTTGTTGGTTGTCTTGCTTCCCGGCGGCAAGAGAAAGAAAGCCGGGATATGGGCTTCTAGCTTAATGGCAAAGCCACCGCCTCATAAGCGGTTCGTTGTTGGTTCGAGTCCAGCGAAGCCCACCAAGGGAGAAAGTTCTAAATGAACAAAGTGCTCAATGTCCGTGGCCGGTCGGCACACAGCAAAGCAAACTCCCCACCATTCTTTTGCAGATGTCCGCTGTGTAAAAGCAATCTTGTACGGTTGTTACGCCGGATTGCCTGCAAAGGATATGCTAGTGTAGCTCAGTTGGTTAGAGCGCGTAAAGCCGGTTGATGTTCGACCGTTACAGCAACTTTACTTGTCATGTCAAGACCGAGGCCGCTGGTTCGAGTCCAGCCACTAGCAACCATGAGAATGTGGCGGAAATGGCAGACGCGCCAGATTTAGACTCTGGTGGCTTGACCATGAGGGTTCGACTCCCTCCGTTCTCACCATCACATCCCTAACAGCAATTTTTTTGAAGTGATCTGTTAAATCATAATTCAAAATGGGATGTTTTACATTACGCCGCTAACAGCAAATTAACTTCTCAATAAGAAAACTCTTTGACAAAAAGAATCAAATGCGGCGTCTTATACAGGCAATCAGCTGACTACTGAACGCCTGGACTTCTATATCGCTCCTGGATTTGCAGTCACAATCTCTCATTTCCTACCTATCCCTTTCCTTTGCTATCACTTTCTCTTTTCCAGGAGCGATCACCTATACCATCGTGGTGAAGTGGTAACACCGTATGGGTAGCTGCATACGACCTCCAGGTTCGACTCCTGGCGATGGTAACCCATAGCTCCGAAGTTCCTTGCGGCAGGGAATGAAAATATATGCCGCCATATATGAAGCGGGTAGCTCAACTGGTAGAGCAATAGACTTGTTGCGGTGTATCACATCGCTTACAGCAATTTTCCCTATTTGTTGTCTGTTCAAATCAGACCCCGCTTCAACAGCACGTCGCTTGCAGCAAATATACGTTTAATAGAAACACAAAGGCGACGTATTGGGTGGTCCTGGTGGACGGCTATCATGCGGCAGGAATGGAGGCCGCTCACAGCAATATTTTCCAAGATAGTCTGCAAAACTGTCGCTCTTCTGTTCGATTCGGAAGCGCCCACAAAATCCATTTTTTTAGAGGTGAAAGAAATGTTCATGCAATCCTTAGAAAGCCATCTGAACGAGTGTAACAACCGCTCTGTAACAGAAAATGGTGCGGTGGGTTATAAGTCTACAGGCAAAGCCCTCCTTGACCTAAATTTTTTAACCTCCAGTTTGCGCAGCGCAAACGAACAAACCATTATCAGCAAATTCGATGCGGCCTTTCAAGAGAATCCAGAGTTGGCTTTGAAGTGGCTGTTCTTTGCCAGAGATATTCGCGGAGGTATGGGAGAACGCAGATTGTTCCGCGTGATCCTCAGACACCTGGTCGATCAATGCTACATGGTGGTGAAGCCGTTCCTGAAATTGGTCCCGGAATATGGACGCTGGGATGACCTGTGGTGTCTGCTTGACAGCAAAGCAAACAAGTGTGTCGCTGGTATCATCAGGGAACAGCTGGCGCAGGACATGGAGCACATGAAACATGGCAAACCGGTTTCACTGCTTGCAAAGTGGTTGCCATCCGCAAAAGGAAAGCACAAGGCTGCTGAGGAGAAAGCGAGAAAAATCCTCCAGCTCACTGGCATGTCCAGGCCGCATTATAACAAAACTCTCTCTGCACTCCGACGTTACATCGACATTGTGGAACGCAGAATGTCTGCTCAGCAGTGGGAGTCGATCAACTATGAAGCGGTTCCATCTAAGGCAAACCTAATTTACAATAAGGCTTTTCTTCGTCATGACGAGTCCAGACGCCGCAACTTCTTAGCTGCTGCCAATAGAGGAGAAGTCAAGGTCAATTCCGCAGCGCTGTTCCCATACGAAATCGTGTCGAGATACAATATCAATCGGTATAACAAAACCACTGTTGATGAGAACCTTGAAGCGGCATGGAAGAATCTTCCTGATACTGTTCAAGGAAATGGCAACACAATCGTCGTTGCAGATGGAAGCGCCAGTATGAGTGTAAGGGTTGGAAATACTAAGGTGTCTGCTTTGAACGTCGCAGAATCGCTTGCAATCTATTTCGCGGAGCACATGAGCGGAGAGTTTAAGGACAAGTATATCACCTTCAGCATGAAGCCGCAGTTGGTAGATTTTAGCCATGCAAATACGCTGGCAAATAAACTCGATATTGCTCAACAACATCACGAGGCGGCAAATACCAACATCGAAGCGGTGTTCGACCTGATTCTTGGAACTGCACTCGCAAACCACATGAGCCAGGAAGACCTGCCCAAGAATATTCTGATTATTTCCGACATGGAATTTGATTCCTGTGTTTCGTATGGACAACCGCGAAAATCATATTGGAACGCTTATGTAAAACCTACACAAACCGATTTCCAGACTATCGCGGACAAGTATCGCCAATACGGTTACAAGCTGCCGAGACTTGTGTTCTGGAATGTTTGCAGCAGAACTGGCACCATCCCTGTCAAAGAAAACGAACTCGGTGTTGCGCTGGTATCCGGTTTCTCGCAGAATGTTGCAAACATGGTCTTGAACGGAGAACTCGATCCGTACCAGAACCTTGTCAACACACTGATGTCGGAACGATATTCCCCAATTAAATTGGTTTCATAATAAATTCTCCTTTCGATCGGGGCGCGTCACCGCCCCGTATCTGGGAACATAGCTTAATAGGCAAAGCGCCGGACAAAAAATCACCGGGTAAAACGCATGTTCTACCGGAGTTGCGGGATCATACCCCGCTGTTCCCACCATCTAAAATTAAAAGGAGGTTGAGCACCTTGCCAATCAATAGTAAAACCACGAAGGCAGAACTGATTGAGATGATTCAACAAAAGGATCAGGAGCTTGCAGAACTAAAGGCAAATTCCTATAATCCTGAAACACTCAAAGAGGAACACGCCAAAAAGATCGCCATGGAAACTGCCGAGAAGGTAGACCAGCTTGTCACTACCGGCGCAGATAAGCTCATCGAGGAGGTTAAGTCCGTCACTGGAGAGCTTGACGCCAGACGCAAAATCATCGCTGACCTTGACATCGCCATTAACGAAAAGCAGCAAGAGCTTCAAGACCTGTATGGTTTTGAGGAGGGCTTTAACAACCTCGCAGCGTTGGTGGCCGCCAAACATGAGGTTATGGACACACTGGATGCAAAACTCCAGGAACTTAACGACAGCGTGGTTGCTGCTCAGAAAGAAGCTGAACAGGCCATTAAAGACGTAAAACAAAGCGTTGAGAAACAAACCAAGGTTATCAAGGCAGACGCAGACATCCAGCGCAAACGCGAGGATGAGGAATATAATTATCAGCTCAAACGTTCCCGCCAGAAGGAAATGGACAGATGGGAGGACGAGAAAGCTGTCAGAGAGCAGGAACTGTCCGACCGCGAATATAATCTGTCAACCCGCATCGACGAACTGCATAAACAGGAAGCAGCATTGCAGGACAGAGAGATGGCCGTTGCCCAGCAGGAGGAAGAAGCAAAAGCATCTTATGATCGTGGTTATGAGGATGCACAGAAAGTTACCGAACAGCTCTGGCAGAATAAGCTGGATCAGCAGAAAGTCGAGTATGAGCACAAGATTGCTATTCTGGAACAGTCTGAGGAGTCCTGTGGTCTGGAAATTGAAAACCTGGATGCTCAGATTGAAAGCCTGAAAGCGGATCTAAACAAAGCTCTGGAACGCAACCATGAACTCTCCAAACAGATTGTGGATGCAATGTCCGTGAAAAACACAAGCGTTATGTACGCAAATCCGGCATACATGCCAGCAGATACCATTTCCAACACATCGAAAAGATAGGAGATTCCTATGAAAGTTTTAGTGGTCGTTGATATGCAAAACGACTTTGTAACTGGCGCTCTTGGCACAAAGGAAGCGCAGGCAATCCTTCCAAGAGTCCAGGAAAAAATTAACCAGTACGCCCATGAACCCGGCTGCATTATTCTGTTTACACAGGATACCCACGATGCCAAGTATCTGCTCACACAGGAGGGAAGAAACCTTCCTGTTGAGCACTGCATCGAGGGGACAAAAGGATGGGAGCTGGTAGACAACGATTGGCTCCAGTACAGCATCCCTTACAGAAAGGGGACGTTCGGCTCTGAGAAACTGGTAAAGGATCTGAAATCCGATAATGCACTCTATCGTATTGATAGTATCGAGCTGGTAGGAGTCTGCACCGGTATCTGCGTTCTTGCAAATGCGGTTCTGCTCAAAACCGCATTACCGGAAGTGCCGATCAAGGTTGACGCTTCCTGCTGTGCGTGTGTTACACCGGAGAGCCATCAAACTGCGCTTGCGGCATTGCAGTTGTTACAGATCGAGGTGGTAAACAATGCCGGTATGGATTAACGGCCAAGAGTGGGGGACAGTGCAGTTCCCAAACAGAGAGTATCAATTCAAGACTGTTGACTTCAAAAGAAAAAATCGAATTGTAGTTCAGTGGAAAGATAGCAATGATATTACAAAATTGTTGATGCTGCTTTCCTACTACAAAAAGTCCACAGCATGGTGGGAAAAAGAACTTGAACTGCTGATGCCGTATCTGCCATATTCCAGAGCAGACCGATACACCTCTCAGCAAGAGATTCCAACCATTGAGTTGCTTGGTGATCTTTTAAAACCATATCCGATTTCCAGTATTGGTGTGATGTCGCCACATTCTGATGCAAGCGATGTTTGTCTGGACAGATTGGTGCATATTCCGACTTTCCTGATGGCAAAAGATGAAGTATCAACACGAACAGTGTTTGAGAATATTGTCTTTAAGCACAATATTGACCGTATTTGCTATCCAGACAAAGGGGCGCAGAAACGATATGGCAGCGTCATTGGATATGAAAAATACTCTTTCCACGGTGATAAGGTGAGAGGGGATGGTGGAAAGCTATCCGACTTTCGACTTGTCGATGCTCCAGATCTGACCGATAAATCGGTTTTGATTATCGATGATATTTGCTCAAAAGGTGGTACCGCGTACAACATTGCATCGCTCATTCGTAAAGCAGGAGCAAAAAATGTTGTCCTCTATGTAGATCACTGTGAGGGTGCTATCTTTGCAGGGAAGATTCTAACTGATAATGTTATCAGCCATGTCTATACGACCAACAGCATAGTACACAGTGGGCACCCCAAAATAACAACGCTGGATGTTATTGCATGGTGTCATGAGGCGGAGGTGAACGAAAATGACAATTAGTCCTTTGCTTCAAACTGACGTATACAAAACAGTGCATCATGAGCAGTACCCGGAGGACACGTCGCATCTGGTGTCCTACCTCATACCAAGAAAAAGCAGAACGGATGAAGATTATCTTATCATGTTTGGGCTTCAGTATTACATCAAGAAGTTTCTGATTGATGACTGGAAGAAGAATTTCTTTGACCTACCGTTTGAGGAAGCAATCAGGCTGTATTCTTACGCAATGCGTTGCCTGCTTGGAAGCCGGTTTGCAGACCGAAAAGATCTTAAACGGTTCAAGGAGCTGCATGACCTTGGTTATCTCCCGCTGAATATTAGAGCACTGCCGGAAGGAACCAAAGTTCCAATTCATGTTCCTATGATCGAGATTACAAACACCGATTCTGATTTTGCGTGGCTTGTCAATTACATCGAAACCTCTATGCAGTGTACCCTGTGGCACATGATGGCATCGGCCAATATCGGATATAGGTTCCGACAGATTGTGCATAAGTGGTATGACAAAACTGTTTGCGGCGTCCCGGAAAAAACTGCTATCTGTGACTTCTCGATGAGGGGTCAAGAAAGCATGGAATCCGCCGCAGCATCCAGTGCAGCATACCTTCTGTCTTTCGACAAAACCGCCACCATCCCGGCGTTCTGGCTGCTGGACGAATATTACACAGCAAACCCCAGAACTTCCTGCACTGGACTTGCTTCCACAGAACATTCCGTCATGTGTTCCAACTTTGCTGTTGACCACAATGAGCGTTCCATGATCCTGCGGCTGCTCAAAGAAATCTATCCAAATGATAACTTTTCAATGGTATCCGATAGCTACGATTACTGGAATCTGGTATGCAACATCCTGCGTGATCCAGAAGTGAAACAGGCTGTTTTGGAGCATAAGGGATTCATCGGGATTCGCGGTGACAGTGGTGACCCTGTTGATATTGTGGCCGGTAAGCTGAACCCAGATCCTGACCAAGAATCTGATCTTGGCACTGTAGAAGTGCTCTGGAACATCTTCGGCGGCACAGTCAATGAGAAGGGATACAAGGTTCTTGATCCTCATATCAAAGCTGTGTATGGTGATGGGATCACTACCGAGAGGGCAGAGGAGATTTACCGCAGGCTGGAAGCAAAAGGCTTTGCAGCCAACAATGTTTCTCTCGGTATGGGCGCATACTCCATGCAATCAGTAAACGGAAAAGAGCCGTTGACCAGAGATACTTACGGCATTGCGGTTAAATCAACAAGCTGTACAATCTCGTACCAAGAGTATCCAATTTATAAGGACCCTAAAACGGACGATCATGAAATGAAGAAAAGTCCGAAGGGAATGTGCTTGGTCTATTATGACGAGAATGGCAATTTGACCTATAAGGATAATCAATATCAAGTAGATATTGACAAAGCCTGGGATGATGACGAGATGTGGAATATTTTCTATAATGGAAACTTTCTAACAACATGGACTCTAGATGAAATCCGAGATCGTCTCTGGGAGGGGCATTTCGATGATTGAGATTTATGATTGTAGTGTCTTTAATGTCTTTTCAAATGTAATTGCACATCAAGTCAATTGTCAGGGTGTGATGGGCAGCGGGGTTGCAAAGCAAATAAGAGACAGATACCCAGAGGTCTATACACAGTATAAAGCTGTGTGCTAAGCAACAACTGATAAGTCGAAGCTACTTGGGAAAGCACTGATCGTCGAGCTGCCGGTCAATCGGATGAAGACTGTACGCATAGCAAATCTTTTTGCACAGTTTGATTATAACAGATCGTATCGTCAAAATACGGATGTGTTTACTTCTGTGCCAGATTTCCGCCTCTCCGTTATCAATCTCAAGGATTATGCAAACAAATGGATGCTTGAGAATTGGTGTCATAACTTTTATATCGCCATGCCGTATAATATCGGATGCGGACGGGGAGGAGCAAACTGGTTGGAAATTGAGGAAATTTTGATTGACGAGTTTGCACGATCAGACCGTATTACGTTAAAGCTATGCCGATACAAAGGAGATTAAAATGAACCCATTGCTGATTTTGATGATCTTTGCGGTTGCCGTTGCTCTTTGGTTTGCACTGCGCAAGATTTTTAGACCTTTAGGCGGATGGCTACTTAGCATCATGCAAGACACAAAGACAATCATAGAGGATAAAGAGGAGGATAAGGACGATGAGTAAAGGAACAGTAGGCGCTGTTGCAGCTGGCGTGGTGGTAGCTGCCTGTGTGATCGGAGGTATCATGAGCATTGAGCGTATCCCTGCCGGTTACGTTGGCATCATCTACAATGCCAACGGAGGTGTTGAAGATGAAACACTCGCACAGGGGTGGCATATCGTTGCACCTTGGAAAAAGGTTAGAGAATATTCCGTCGGTATCGAACAGGGAACATTCTCGGCAGAGGAAGAAAATAGCTTTGAGATTCCAACCAAAGACGGCAAGACCATTACCGTCGATATGGAATACAGCTATCATTTCGACCCTGAAAAAATTACCGATACCTTTAATCAGTTTAAGGGCCAGGATGGCAAGGACATTGAGGAGACATTTATTCGGTCGAAATTGAAAGCTTGGGCAGGAGAGGTCAGTGCTACCTACCCAGTCACAGATATTTTTGGCGACAAGCGTTCAGAGCTGAACAACAAGGTGCAGGAATATGTTGCCAGTGAATTTTCCGAGTATGGCATTGTCATCGACAGCGTAAACTTCACCCGCATTGAAACCGATGCGGAAACTGCCGAAGCTATCCAGAAAAAGGTCAACGCCCAGCAGGAGCTTGAACTTGCACAGATCGAAGCAGAAACCGCACAGGTACAGGCCAATAAGGACAAAGAAGTTGCTCTGATTGCAGCCGAAAAGGACAAAGAGGTCGCTCTGATCGCTGCCGAAAGAGATAAGGAAGTCGCTGAGCAGAATGCAGAGGCGGCCAGAATTCGCGGTGAAGGTATCGCGGCAAGCAACAAAGCAATCGCAGAGTCCCTTACTCCAGAACTGATTGAGCGTCAGAAATACGAAAAATGGAATGGTGAGCTGCCGCAGGTACAGGCAGGTAATAACGCCAGCTTCATTGTGGACGTTCCTTCGGAGGCTGAATAATGGGATATGTAATACCAAACAGTCTGTATGGCTACAAGTTCGACGCTAAGGTCGAAGCGCAGTGTATCCAGAAATGGGTTTGGGATTGGATGGCTACCGGCTCCGGCGGTGCCCAAGGCGTTTTGATCGGTATGAGCGGTGGAAAAGATAGTGCAGTTGCGGCAGCGCTTTGTTGTAACGCACTTGGCAACAATGAGGTGCGTGGTCTGATTATGCCGTATGATGCCCCGAATGGAGAAGAACCGGTGTACGACGAAGCCACACAGATTGCCATTGAGACTTGTCAGCATCTCAATATGCAATATTCCATCATTCCGCTATGTTGGCTTATGGATCTGGATTCGTCCATTTATGCGCTCCATATTCAGAATGATGTCGATGCAATTAAAGGCAACATAAAGGCAAGATTACGCATGATGTGCCTATACGCTATAGCACAAGAGATGAGATACCGTGTATGCTGCACTTCAAACGCATCTGAAATCTATCTCGGATACTCCACCAAGTATGGCGATTTTACAGGTGACTTTGCCCCACTCAGTCATTTAACTGCCTCTCAGGTTATTGAGGTTGGTAGAGCCTTAAAATTACCGGAGCATATCATCTCTCGACCGCCAGAGGATGGGTTGTCTGGTAAAACCGATGAAGCAAACTTTGGTTTTACCTATGGGCAGCTTGACCTTTATCTTACGACTGGCCGGTGCGACGATGAAGAAATCAAAACAAAGATTGAAAACATGCACAGCCGTGGACTGCACAAGAGTGTGCCGATTCCACATCTAACCTAAAATCGAAAAATCCCCGCCCGATGGGCGGGGATGAATCGACTTACTTGATAAGATCGACAACTTCTTCTACTGTCATTCCTTTTTCGATAATCGTGGCGTACAGTTTTTGCAGGTCTGCTTCCTGTTTTTCCTTTTTCAGAGACTCCAGATCTTTTTTCAGAGAGGCGAGTTCTTCCTGTTTCTTCTGGATCATCTGTTCGGTTTCCATGATTTTTTCGTCAACTGTTTTGACTCTTCTGGCTCTTGCCATATGTCAACATCCTTTCGTTTTTCTTCTATTATAGCCGATTACAACTACAAAAGCAAGATGTTTTTAAAAACTCCAGCGGATTGTCAATCCACCGGCGATCCGCTGTTTTTATAAATAGATATTACCACGCTCATAACGTAGAAAGAAGGTGAAACATTGTTCCCACAACAAGTATTTAAAACAGAGCTTGAATGGATTCAAGACGAGAAAGTCAACGCTTTTGCCACAGCAGCAGTCAATGCGCTACCAGAATACTTCTACAGCGTTCCGGCATCCAGTACCGGCAAATATCATCCGGCATACGCCACTGGAGAGGGCGGCCTGGTTCGTCATACAAAGGCGGCTGTGATGTTTGCTCATGAGCTGCTTGGCTTGGAGTTTTGGCAACAGGAATTTGATCCTCTGACCAGAGATGAAATCCTCGCAGCTTTGATGCTCCATGACGGTATCAAACATGGCATCCCGAAAGGAAACTTTACCTCCGCCGATCATCCATTGGTTGTTGTCAACTATTTGAAAGGCAAGCCAGAGATCGCTTCCCTTGTTGATAAACAGGTATTTGATGACATCTGCGGCATGATCGCTTCTCACATGGGACAATGGAATACAGGTTGGAACGGTGAAGGAGAAATTCTTCCAAAGCCAAAGACAATGGCGCAGAAGTTTGTTCACATGTGCGATTACCTTGCCAGTCGAAAATGGCTGAATGTTGATTTTGGGGACAACCTGTACCAGCCAGGAGAAGAACCGTCTGTACAGGATAAAGTGAAGGAGATTATCTCGATCTGCCGAGAGAGTGTGCAGGCCGGGGGAGATCGGGAAGCCCTGTATGAAATCATTAAAAAGCACAATCATGGGAACCGCCAGCCAAATAGTATCACAGATCTGAAGGTGGCGAATGCCATTCTAAGCGAACTCAAGGGAGGTAAGTAAATGGAAGAAACTTTGAATCTACCAAACGAAAATCCGGTCAATCCATCAGACTTTGATTGTGTCAGAGTTGCAGAACCAGAAAATACCAGTCTCTTACTGGGATCGATGGACTATACCGAAATTGTTGGCACATATGAGATGCGTAAAGAGATGTTCGCTGCGTGGGCGCAGTTTGTGGGAGAAGTCGTCAACCCTCTGAAAACCGTAGCCAACTACAACAAAGGTAATTATGCTCCGCTTGACCAGGTGCTCAACGAAATCCGTCCGAAACTTGCTGAACATGGTTTTGGCCTGATGCAAAATCCGGTAGTAGATGGCAACAAGGTAACACTCACGACCATCCTGACTTTCCAGAATGGTGCCTGCATTGTATTCCCACCGTTGTCCATGAACGCTGCAAAGGACGAGCCGCAACCCCTTATCGCCACTGTCACCTACGCCCGCCGCGCCGCACTAAATGCAATCTTTGCCTTGTATGGAGAAAACGATGATGACGGCAATGCAGCCAGCGGTTCCGGCAAAAAGAAAGCTGCCAAGGTAAGCGAACTGGATAAGAAGAAGCAGGAAGTCGTGGAGTTGTGCCGCCAGCGTATTGCAGAGGGAATCAACAAGGATACCATCTACAACATCATCAAAGAAAACAACAATGGCAACCGCCAGCCAAACGCAATTCCTGATGTCGTCACCTGCGATAAGGTCATCGAGGAAATCAATAAACTGTAATAGGGAGTGTATACGATATGCTACAAAATGGATCGATTGTAAAGCTCTGGGAGTTTGAGGACAAGGGTAAGTATTCTGTTGTTAGCCTGAGCCAGAGCCAGAAAGATAAGCAAACCGGAAATTATGTTACCAAGTTTTCCAGTAAATTCGTCCGCTTTATTGGTGCGGCGCACGATAAACTCAAACAGTGCTCTAAAGGTGAGCGTGTCAAAATCGTTAACTTCGGTGTTGAGAATCGCTACGATAAAGAGAAGAACACAACCTTCACCAACTTTATCGTGACCGACATTGAGGCGCTGGAACCAAAACAGCCAGCAAACCAGACCCCGGCCAATGAAATCGAGGATGATCCATTTTAATGGATAGTCCTTACAAAGACAAGCTTGACAATAGAAGATGGTCTTTTTCTTCGGTCAACTGCTACAATACTTGCCCTAAAGCGTTTTACTTAACCTATCTGAAGGAGCAGCCCAAACAGGATAATGCTTTTGCTCAGTGGGGTACATTTGGACACTCTCTCCTAGAGCGGTATTACAGGGGAGCACTGGAATTGTGGGATTTAGGTGAGAAGTACAGAGAAGAATACGATACGGAAGTTACAGAAGAATTTCCTTACCACATGGCGGACAGTTACTACCATTCCGGTGAGGAATACTTCGACAACTTTCAGGGTGATTTTGAGGGATGTCAGATCCTTGGTGTTGAGCAATATGTGGAGCTTGATATTCGGGGATATACATACATCGGCTATATCGATCTGCTGGTCAAGGACGATAAAGGGTATATCATCTGCGATCACAAAAGCAAAGCGGGATTTAAGACAGAAGAAGAAAAACACGATTACCTCCGGCAGCTCTATCTTTACTCTCTGTATGTTAAACAGCAATACGGAGAGTACCCATATAAGCTTATCTTCAATATGTTCCGCAAGGGAATTTGGGTCGAAGAACCATTTCAGGAATCTGCGTTGCAGGAAGCAGTAGACTGGTTTGTGGGGAACATTCAGAAGATCTATCAGGATGAAAAATTTAAGGACCGGATCGCAATCGATTACAAGTCAAAGGGCAAGCTCCTGAAAGACTTCACACAGAATGACTTCTATTGCAACTATATCTGTAGTGTTCCATGCCGCCGCAGCATCCGATATGACGATGGAGGTCAGTCCGAATACTGGGCAAAGTATTGGCAGCGGAAAAGAGGTGAGTAGACATGATAATTGACCACGACAAGGTGATGGAAGCAAAGGAAATCCTAGGTGACCGAAATGCTACCTTGATGGCAGAAATGTTGCAGCTGGAGGACTATGACGAAAACAATATGAAAGCACTCTGCTGCTTTCATCATGAAGACACGCCAAGCCTCATCTACAACCCGAAAAACTACACATTCCACTGCTTTGGTTGCCAGAAAACGGTTGACATTCTTGATGTCTATATGCAGACGCAGCACCTTACCTATATCGAGGCAGTACAAAAGCTCTTTGAAGAAGCCGGTATCCACTACAGTTTCGGAGAAGCGAATGTTCGCACCCGACACCAGTACATCTATCCACAGGAAGTCAGCAAAGATAACGATATGACGCAGGTATATGAGTACATGGCAAGCCGGGGAATCAGTAAAGAAACGGTTGATTACCTCGACATCCGGTCTGATGGGGAAGGGAACATGGTGTACAACTACTATGACACCAATGACGTCCTCACCAACGTTAAGTACCGGCCAGCGAGAAAGGTTCGCAAAGGAACAAACAAGTGCTGGGCACAAAAGGGAGCGGATACCACTCCACTGCTCTATAACTCGAATCGAATCAATGCAGGGGAACCTCTTGTAATTAGTGAGGGAGAATGTTTCCCTGGTGTAGTAGAGGTCATGACGCCGGATGGATGGGTCAAACTGCAAGACTATCATAACCAGCCGGTGATGCAAGTCAATGAGAAGATGGAAGGTTCTTTCGTTACACCCCTTGCGTACATCAAAAAACCTTATCAGGGAGATATGGTATCTTGCTCTATTGGTGGAAACTATTTTACCGAGACCACCGCCGGACACAATCTGGTTTTGACAAACAGCAAGGGGAAAGTTGTTAAAAAGAAAGCGGCTGAACATATCAGTTCTATCTATCGTATACCAACCACCATTAAGCACAATGGTCTGGGAGGTAAATGGAGCAACGACGAAATTGCTCTGTACTTAGCTGTCAGCGCAGATGCGACCATAGATGTGAGAAAAGGTACTGGGACCATAAAACCATCAACTAAATACTATGCAAGATTTAACTTAACAAAGCAGCGCAAAGTGGATAGATTGAGAGGTATTTTAGACCGGCTTGGATTAAGATACACAGACCATGTCCTCACTGATTTTTCCAAACACACTCCACAATATCATTCTATTTGTGTTGATCTACCAGATATTATCAATAGCAAATACCTTCCGTGGTGGTTTGTCACAGAGACAACACTGGAACAAAAAGAATTTATCCTGCAAGAAATGGTGGAGTGGGATGGAAACAGAGTTTCTAACCGAAACCAATACGAATACTCGTCAAAACTTAAACACAATGCGGACGTGATACAGGCTGTTGCTTCTACCCGTGGCTATATGTCAACTATCATGTTGCGAAGTAAAGTAATGCCTGAAAGTGGAAACTTATGTTATTGGTACAAAGTGTCGATTTTGTTTAATAAACAATATGTGAGCGCTCAATGCTTTGAAAAAAACAAGAAGACATCATCTGCGAACATGACGGTATATTGTGTCACAGTTCCAACTGGTATGATCCTTGTACGGCAAGATAACAAGATCAGTGTCTCAGGCAATTGTGATACCGCCGCTCTAATAGAATCCGGCATCCACAATGCTGTTTCTGTCCCATTTGGAGCCGGGAACTTCACTTGGATTCAGGAAAACTGGGATTGGCTGGAACAGTTTGACAATATTATCATCTGTTCCGACAATGATGAGCCTGGCATCAAGATGCAAAAGGAGTGTGTTTACCGCCTCGGCAGCTGGCGCACAAAGGTTGTAGATATTCCGCAAACCGTCATCTCTCAGTTTACAGGCCGCAAGGTAGCTGTTAAGGACATCAACGAAGTCTTGTATTACTGCGGCAAGGAAGCTGTGGTCAACCTCATCGCCAACGCCAAAGATACGCCGGTTCCATCTTTGATCGACTTTGCAGACATAAAGGAGATCGACCTTTCAGACATTGAGGGTATTACTGTTGGTATCAACGACATCGATAAAGAAATCATGCGACTGTTCTACTCCAGCTTGACGATACTCTCTGGTACGCCGGGTTCCGGTAAGACGTCTTTCCTTTGCCAGCTTGCCGCACAGTCTATCGATCAGGACAAGCCTGTCTGGATGTTCAGCCGTGAAATGCCAGATTGGCTCTCAAAAAATTGGATTGAGTACATTTTAGCAGGCAACCGGCACATCACTCAGTTTCAATCCAATAACGGGGCTGCGTATTGGAAGGTCAATGAAGATGCAAAGCGTGAGATTTCCCGCCATTATCGGGAGCAGCTGATGATATATCGTGACCAATTTTCCAATAAACTGCAAGACCTGAAAACCTCAATGGAAGACTCAGCCAGAAAATACGGCAGCAAGCTCTTTATCATTGATAACCTGATGACCGTTGATCTGGATGCAACCAGCGAGAGCATGAACGAAAAGCAGACAGAGTTTGTCCAGTGGTTGATCCAGTTCTCAATGAAGTATAACGTGGCAACGGTGCTTGTTTGCCACCCCAGAAAACTCCAGCCGGGTGTTACTAATGTTGGGATGTACGATATTAGCGGCACCTCCAATATCATCAACCTTGCGCACAGAGCCTTTGGTTTAAAGCGTGTCACAAAAGCAGAAAAAGAGGGTGTCCGTAAACTGGATAATTCTGGATGGAAAGTAAAGCCTGTCAAATACGACGTCCGCTTTGAGATTATTAAGGACAGGCTGCGCGGAAAGTCCAATCTGGAGGTTGGCCTTTACTACGATGTACCAAGCCGCCGGTTCTTCACAACGCCAGAGGAATACGAACACCAATATCTTTGGGATAAAAACGTCTACAAAGATCATTTACCATATCCAATATCTGATGATTCGGAGGTGTTTGGCTAATGGATAATTATGTCACCTACCATTTACACTCCAGCTACAGCCTTTTGGACAGCTGCACTCGCTTCCAGGATTATGTGGACTATGCGGCCAGCCTTGGTCAGAAAGCCATCTGTTTTACAGAACATGGCAACATTTATAACTGGACAAAAAAGAAGCTATATTGTGAGAGCAAAGGCTTAAAGTATTTGCATGGCGTTGAGGTATACCTCACAGAAAGCCACATTGACAGACAGCGCGACAACTACCACACGATTTTGATTGCAAAGAACGAAGATGGTGTAAAAGAAATCAATACTCTTGTCAGCAAGTCGTATAATGCAGGCCAGTGCATAGAACCGATTGACTCCACCGATCACTTCTATTACAAACCTCGTATCTCTTTTGACGAGTTTTTCCGTATTTCCTCTAACGTCATCAAGATCAGCGCTTGCCTTGCTTCTCCGCTCAACCGCTTGCCTGTAACACACCCGCTGTACAAAAAGCTGGTGCAGTCCTATGACTATCTGGAGATCCAGCCGCACATCCACAGTAAAGAACAGATTGCCTATAACCGGCATCTCTTGCAGCTCTCGCAGCAGTATTGCATCCCGCTGATTGCTGGCACCGATACGCATAGCTTAAATGCTTATAAGGCAGAGTGCCGCACCGTCTTGCAGTACGCCAAGGGTATCGAGTTTGGTTCGGAAGATGAGTTCGATCTGACCTATAAATCCTTGCAGGAACTGATTGAGATGTTCCGGCAACAAGACGCCATCCCGGAAGAAGAGTGGATGGAGGCCATCGAGAACACCAACCGTATGGCGGACAGTGTAGAGGAGTTCGATCTGGATGTCAGCTTCAAGTATCCAAAACTCTATGGAGATTCCGAAGCAGACAAGAAGATGCTGCTTCAAACAGAGCGACAGCTCTATACTGAAAAGCGGGAAAAAGGGATCATCCCAGACAGCCAGGCACAAGCCTTTATCGACGCTATGCAGGAAGAAAACCGTGTCTTTGAAAAGGTAGATATGATGGGCTTCATGCTATTTATGTCAGAGATGGTGCGCTGGGCAAAGTCCCATGATATTCCGATCGGTTTCAACAGGGGTTCTTGCGGCGGTTCCAGAGTGGCCTATGTAACGGACATTATTGACCTTAACCCGGAACAATGGCATACCGTATTTTCTCGATTCTGCAATGAGGACAGAAAAGAGATCGGTGACATCGATATTGACGTTGCTCCAGATGACCGCGACAAGATTTACCAATACATCATCAACCGGTTTGGGTCCAACAAGACCGCTTATATCCTCGCAATCGGCACCATCTCAGAGAAGGGTACGATTGATGAGATCGGCAGGGCATTAGCTAATATTTGGGAAAAGGATAACCTGATCGACGAAAAGGTGATCCGGCGCAAAATCAAAGAAGCAAAGGTCACTGGTGAAGACCCGTCAAGTCTGGAAGCCGAACTTGCGAAAGCAAAGGAGCACAACGCAAAGCGTTCTAAGCAAAACCCTTACGCATTGGATAAGATTGCAGAGATCAAAAAAGAGTATGCTGTCAATCCGAACAAGGCAAAGAAAGACCACGCCGATGTGTTCTATTACTTTGATGGGTTGCTCAATACGCCAATCTCGCAGTCGATGCACCCGGCAGGAATCGTGGCAAGCCCCATTACTTTGTATGATAACTATGGCGTACTGGTAAGCGACGGTAAACTGATCCTGCAAGTTGATATGGATTGCGTACACGATGTGTCGCTGGTTAAGTATGACATCCTTGGCCTTGAAAATATCGGTATCATCCGGGATGCTTGTCAGATCGCTGGCCTGCCTTATCCGAAATCGCATGAGATTGATTGGGATGACCAGGCTGTCTGGAAAGATATGTTGAGAAGTCCGGTGGGTATCTTTGAGTTTGAGTCGAAATTCGGCTTCGATATGCTTAAAAGGTATGAACCGCATTCTATCTTTGATATGTCTCTGGTAACAGCAGCGCTTCGTCCATCTGGAGCATCATACAGAGATGATTTGATGGCTCACAAACCCCATCATAATCCATCAGCACTGATTGACGATCTTCTGGCTCATAACTATGGCTACCTGATTTATCAGGAGGACGTTATCAAATTCTTAACCGATATTTGTGGCTTCAGCGGATCGGATGCAGATAACACTCGTCGTGCTATTGCCAGAAAAGACGAAGACAGATTGCAAAAAGCACTCCCGCAAATTCTCGAAGGATACTGCGAGAAGTCAATCCAGCCAAGAGAGGTTGCGGAACAGGAAGCGCAGGAATTTGTTCAGATTATTAAAGACGCTTCCTCGTATATGTTTGGATAAAGATTTGTCCATTCTTTGTGAACTCTATTGCTCAGAGGTGTTGCGTTTTACGCAGCTAACGGTATCAGTTGGATAAGACTGCTGCATGAAGTCCTACAGGAAGATATGCAGCCATGGAACAAGACGAAGCAGCTGACTAAGAGAACCTACGGTCTGTATAACAGATAGCAGGCAATACCGTGTCAAGCCTTTGCAGGAAGATGTAACGACTATCCCGACAGGGAGTACGCCGGAGGATGAGCTGCCGGTGGAAGTGCAAAGATGAGCTTTATGCTCAGAGATATAGTCTGCGCCGCATCGAAAGATCGGATTACGCGACAATCACTCAATTGGCTACTGCATGATCGGTTATCTGTGCGCCTATCTGCGCTACTACCATCCAGGAGCGTTTATCGCTTCTTACCTCAATCATGCCGACACCGACGAAAAACAGGCTGGAGGAAGCAGCCTTGCAAGCCTTTACAAAATCAGAATTATCCATCCTAAGTTTGGCAGTTCAAAGAGCGCTTTCGCTTTCGATCCAGATACCAACACCATCGCCAAAGGTATTGATTCTGTTAAGTACCTCAACCCTCAAATTGCGGATACCCTTTATAATATGGCGCATCAAAGAGCGTATCATAGCTTCACTGATCTGATCTGTGATGTCGTAAGCAATAAGGTAATGGACGCAAGACAAACAGATGTTCTTATCAAGATTGATTACTTTGAGCAGTTCGGAAACCAAACGGAGCTTCACCGAATTTACCAGATGGCAGAAACCTTCAAGTTTGGTGACTCCAAACAGGTCAAGAAGGATAAGATTGCCGGTAAGTTCTACGAAGATATTTTAATCAAGTATGTTGACCTTCCGGCTGCCGAAGGCTCCAACATCTACAAATTCAGAACTGGTATTGATGATGAGTCACTTTTGGCAGAATCGAAAGAACTCAAATCCCGAAAGAAAAAAGCTACTCCAGAGGAGAAGATAGGGATTCAGGTACGTTTGGCAGAGATTAAAGAAATCATCGACGCTGCCATCAAGCGTACAGTGATTGCGTTCTTGCGTGAGTGTGAGGAGGTCATCAAGGAACAAGGGTTGGACGATGTTCCGCTAAAAACCAAGATGCTCAATCAAAAAGAGTTTATGGGATATGTCGATATTGTGACCGGCAAAAAAGAGGATCGAACCCGCCTGATGATTTTAAGCCGCTTCCCACTGAAAAGCAAAAAAGATGGAGAAATCTGGGCCTACAGTATCGTCACAAAATCAATCGGTACAGGCAAGGAAGCAAAGTTTACTGTTCCGATTAAGGCTTTTACAAAGCAGCCGGTAGACAAGGGCGACATCATCCAAGCTCTTGACTTTTCAGCAAAGACAGGGAAGGACAACGCAAAATATTGGTGGATGTATGATTACATCAAGGAGGTCATTTGATGAAATCAAGTTACCACATGAAAAGAAAAGCAGCTGACAGGCTGTGGAAGCTGGCGTATCAAAAGAGATATGACGATACAGAACCGTTGCTTGCGGAGGGAACCAAGGTCAAACTGGACGTTGATAAAATCCTGTCAACAAAGCAAAGACGGCATCTCTCACAAAAATATATCGACTTTGTGAACACACACAAAGATGATGTGTTCACAGTCGAATATGAAAGCAGGTTTGGAGACGAACCAAGCATAGTCCTTTTAAAAGAAGACGATACAGACCCCAAGTGGCTCTGGTGGGCAGGTGAACTGATTGCAGTATAAGGAAGGGAAAATGACAAGTAAAGATATTATTAAGCTGACTGCGTTGGATCAATATTCCAAAGTAATGAGTAATCCGTATGTTCATAACAACCTGATGTTCTTGACATTGGGTGGAAGTCACTCTTACGGGACCAATACACCGACTTC
>ERZ1643249.1452-NODE-1452-length-23906-cov-8.682194_pt1 | contig 23906 bp, 21 predicted proteins | sample MGYA00579263_ERZ1643249 | MGnify/ENA primary metagenome ERZ1643249 (study PRJEB29033, sample SAMEA4952264) | chicken gut metagenome | biome: Broiler Chicken; feature: Gastrointestinal Tract; material: Caecum | place: Ireland | collected 2018 | study: Broiler... | reverse complement strand
CCTTGCCTTTGGGGGTGAAAACGAGCAGTTCGTTGGAATACAGCTCCGTTTTGAGTGATTGCAGAAAGTCCTTGGAATCTTTCAGGCCGCCCTCCCAGTCCAGCACTTCGCGGATCCAGGAAAGCTTTTCGGTGAAAGCGGAATCCTCCGTCTTTTTCTCCTTGTATTTCCAGTGCGCGGCGATACCGAATTCCGCCGTGCGGTGCATTTCAAAGGTCCTGATCTGGATTTCAAAGGGCTGGCCGAAGTTGGTGACGACGGTGGTGTGCAGGGACTGGTACATATTCGCCTTCGGGGTGGCGATGTAGTCCTTGATCCTGCCGGGGATCGGTTTCCAGCGCTTGTGGATCTTGCCGAACACCTCGTAGCACTCGTCCACCGTGCCGACGATGACGCGGACGGCGGTGAGGTCGTAGATCTGGTCGAGCGTCTTGTTCTGCGTCTTCATCTTTTTGTAGATGGAATAAAAATGCTTGGGCCGCCCGAACACTTCCCCTTCTATTTTGCTCTCTTCGAGGATATTTTTGATCTCTTTGACGACGAAATCGACAAAGTTATGCCGCTCGTACAGTTTCTGGTGAATGTTTTCGACGAGAAACTCGTACGCTTCGGGTTCGAGGTATTTGAGGCACAGATCTTCCAGCTCGCACTTGATCTGGGAGATACCCAGCCTGCCCGCGAGCGGGGTGTAAATGTCCAGCGTTTCCTGCGCCATTTTGATCTGGCGCTCCTTGGACAGGAAGTTGAGCGAACGCATATTGTGCAGGCGGTCTGCCAGCTTGATGATGATGACGCGGATGTCCTTTGCCATGGCGACGAAGATCTTGCGGAAATTTTCCGCTTCCTCTTCCTCGCGGGACTTGAACACGATCTTGTCCAGCTTGGTGACGCCGCTGACCAGTTCGAGCACTTCCTCGCCGAATTCGGCGCGGATGTCGTCCTCCGTGGCGGGCGTGTCCTCGATGACGTCGTGCAAAAAGGCGGCGGCGACGGTGGCGCTGTCCAGACCAAGTTCGATGAGGATCTGCGCGACCGCGCAGGGGTGGATAAAATACGCCTCCCCCGAAGCGCGCTTCTGGCCGCTGTGCGCCTCTTCCGCGTAGTGATAGGCGCGGATGAGCATTTCGCGGTCGGCACCCGTGTAGTTGTCATAAACCATCTGCAAGACAATATTCATTGCGTTTCCTTCAATGCGCACACGGCGCGGTAAATTTGGGAACGGCCGAGTTCGGACCTCTTTCCCGGAACGGCGATCAATGCGCCGCGGTCAAAGCGGAACAGGCCGAGTTCGGCAAACACCTCTATGGCGAAAATGACCTGCTGCGGGGTGAAATTCAGGAGGGCGGACAGGGCGCAGACCACGCTGTCCTCCCCCGCGGCACCGCCGCGCAGACTGCGGTAGATCTCCCCCATCACCTCGCGCGAAGTTTCCAGCGCCGCGAGATCATTATAGCCGCAAAGTTCGCGGTTGACAACAATTTTTTTGCCCGCGAGCGAACTTATGTGAAAATCGGCGGGTTTGTCCAGGAACACGATGTCCCTGTACATGGAAATGTCCGCGTCCTGCACGGGGCAGATGAGCACGGCATTGCCCACGTTTTGCGCGCTGGGACGGAACACGTCCCTCAGCATTCCGCGCGTGACCTCCTCAAACTGCGGCGGGACTTCCTGCGAGCACACGACCAGCAGCCCGTAACGGCAGGCGGCGCGCGCCACGCGGATGCGCTCCCGGATGCTCTCCTCGCTCTCGTAAATGACGGAGAGGGCGGGCGCGGGCGCTTTCAGGCGCAGCAGCCTGCTGCGGAAGAAATACAGCTCCATGCTCCCCTCGCAGGCGTTTTCGCACACCATGTCCTTGACGATGCCGCGCACGCTCTCGCTGCCGCGGAAGCGGGAAACGCCACACTCAAAGACGAGCGTCTTTTTCAGATCGGAAGAGAGCAGGGGCAGGGCGTTTTCCCCGCCGAACCAGACGAGTTCCGTCCCCTCCGTGCGGATGCTGATGTGCGGCGAACCCTGTTTGAGCCGCTTTGCGGAGAGTTTACCCGCCTGCATGGCAAAGAGCGGGCGCTTGTTGCCCACGCCGAACGGCTCTAAAAGTTCGAGCTCCTTGGCCAGGGCGAGGTCGGGGACGAAGCGCTGCGCGTCGCACACGCTGAGCGTGGGGATAAAGTCCTCTTCCGTGTACGTTTCGCCGATGTAGGCGTCCAACGCGCTTTTCAGCGCGTCAAAATTTTCTTCCCGCACGTTGACGCCTGCCGCCTGCGCGTGCCCGCCGAATTCCTCGATGTAAGCGGAGCAGGCTTTGAGCGCCTCGTAAATGTTGATGTTTTCAATGGTGCGCGCCGAACCTTTCAGGCAATCCCCCTTTTTGACAAAGAGGATGGCGGGGCGGTTGAACTCCTCGCAGATGCGCGCGGCGACAATGCCCACAAGGCCCGTGTTCCAGCTTTCGTCGCTGAGCATGATGATGTTGCCGAAGGCGCCCTGTTCCCTGATCTTCTGCTTGGCGCTGCGGTACACCTCATCGCACAGCTGCTGGCGCTCGGTGTTGTATTCGTTGAGGCGGCAGGACAGATCGCAGATCTCCCCTTCGTCCTCGGAAGTAAACAGGCGCAGGGCGCTGTTTGCGTCCCCCATTCTACCCGCGGCGTTGACGCGCGGCGCGACGGTAAAGGCGAGCGTCTGCGCGCTCGTTTCGTCCTTTCTGCTCGCCAGCAGGAGGGCGAGGGCGCGGCGGGGCTTGCGGTTGATCAGGCGCAGGCCCTCAAACACGATGTCGCGGTTTTCCCCCACCAGCGGAACGCTGTCCGCCACCGTGGAAACGGCGGCAAGGTCCAGAAATTCGTAGGCACGGGTCCCCAGCAGCGCGCAGGCGATCTTGAACGCCACGCCCGCGCCGCACAGGTTGTCGTACGGGTAGTCGTCGTTCAGCTTGGGATTGACGACCACGCAGTCGGGCAGGACGTCGGGCAGTTCGTGGTGGTCGGTGACGACCACGCGCACCCCGCGCGATTTGATGTATTCCACCTCTTCGCGGTTGGAAATACCGCAGTCGACGGTGACAATGAGGTCGGGCGCGCTCTCTCCGATGAGTTTTTCCAGCGCGGCGACGGACATTCCGTACCCTTCCGCGCGTTCGGGGATGTGCGAGACGCAGCGCACCCCGTAGCGGCGCAGGGCGGACAGCAGAATGGATGCCGCGCCGATCCCGTCCGCATCGTAATCGCCGTACACGGCGACGAGCCCGTCTCTGGCGCGCACGGCGTCTATTTCCTCTTTGAGTTCGCGCATTCCGCGCATGAGGAAGGGAGAGAGAAAATGTTCCCTGGACGGGTGCAGGAATTTATTCACCTTTTCCGCGTCGTCGATCCCGCGCGAATACAGGATGGACGCGGTGAGTTCGTGCAGGCCGCATTCTGCGGCGAGCGCGCGGACGCGTTGCTGCTGTTCCGCCGGAAAGTTGTATTCAAATGTCAGTTTTTTCATGGCGGTACCTCTGTGCCTGCGATGTCTGCCGCAAAGCGCGGCGCATAAATAACACAAAGGGGCGGGTAAAAACCCCGCCCCCTTCGCTGAAACTCCGGTTATTCAAGTTCGCCTGCAGCTTCTGCGGGCTTGGATTCTTTTTTCTTCTTGTCGGAAGCGTAGTTATACTTTGCATTCTCCGCGCGCTTTGCATCCCACTTCTTTTTGATGAGAGCGTACACGGCGGGCGAGAGAACGAGCGAGGAATAGGTTGCCAGCGCGATGCCGATGACGGCGGCGACCATGGTAAAGGTCAGGTCGATCCCCGTAAACGCACCCACGACGCCGAGAATGACTGCCACCGCCGCAACGGAAAGTGCGACGACAAGCACGGTCGGGCGGGCGTTGCGCACGGAATCGGCAACCGCTTCTTCCGCGGATTTTGCCTTGAACTCGTCCGTACGCAGATCGCTGCGCATTCTGCCGAACACATACAGGTTGAGCAGAGCGGACAGGAGCAGGACGATTGCGGCGATCCCTGCAAAAGCAGGGCTGACGGGAAGCCTGACGATGGCGGCAAGCGCGAGCAGGAGCGCCACGTCGTGCACGCCCGCGATGAGGACGGAAACGCCCATACCGAGGCGGAAACGAATGGCGACGTACACGAACAGCAGGACGAACGCGACGGCGGCGCCGACGGCCGTTCTCCATGCGTAATCGGAATAGCTGAGGTTTGTCCCCTCATGGAAGGTGACGGAAGCGAGCGCTCCGTTGACCCCCTCGATGGTGCAGCCCGCGATGGCGGTTTCCAGCTGATCGCAGAAGGCCCTGTCGGGGGTGCCGTTCACATAGTAGGTAAACACGGAAGTACCCGTGGTATAAGACTGCGTCACTTTGACGTCGGTAACGGCGTACGTTTTGGAAATTTCGTCCTTGCAGAAGGCGACAAATTCGTCCTGCGCGTCCGAAGCGGAATAGCCCGCGTCCGTCACTTCGACGACGCTGTAATTCTGATGCGTGCCGTCGGGGTTATAGCCGAGGAAGCCCGCAAGGAAGGCGCCGACCACGATGACGATGACGGCGATGGCGAGGCAGACGGTCAGCCCTTTTTTGGAAAGTACCTTATTCATCTTCCGTTTCCTCCCGTTTGAAGTTGCAGAACGCTATCTTGTTTTTGGGCTGAGCGAGGAACATATACAGGTAGAACCTCGTGACAGCCAACGTGCAGGCGGCGGAAATGACCGTGCCGATGAGGAAGATGAGCGCCAGATACTGTGCGGAGCCGAGCGAAATGAAGTACACGACGAGGGAGGCAATAAACAGGATGATGTGTGTATCTATGGTGATCGCAAGGCTCTTTTTATAGCCGGATTTGATGGCGGAAGTGAGCGTTTTGCCCGTGTAGAACTCGCTGCGGATGTTGCGGAATGCGTAGTAGTTGAATCCGACCATCATGGCCGCAGAGAGGACGATGGCAAGCAGGCCCGCGATGTTGACGGTGATCTGCGGGACAAACGCGAGGCAGAGGATAAAGATGAGCGCGTAGGTCAGAAATCCGTACACGTGCGCCAGCCCCATGCCCTTATATCTGATGAGGGAGAACACGATCATGGCGAGCACCAGCACGCCGATGACGCACGCCGCGATGAGCGCGGCATGTTCGCCCATGGTCGCATCGTAGGAATAGACCTGCGGCTGCAGAGAAAGGTTGAACACGTTCTCTTCATCCAGCGCGGAATTGATGACGCAGGCGATCGTCCCCGCGGATTCGCGGGTGGGATAAGCCACGCTGCCCGAGCTGTTGGAGCCGCCGATGTAGACGACGTCCTGATCGAGCGCGGAATCAACGCCCGCGGACATGAGCACTTCCGTACCCATATACAGATACAGCGTAGCGGAAGTAGAGCTAGTGGAATCGGAAGAAGACGAGGAAACGAGGTTTCCCGTGATCTCGGCAAACTTGGCCCTGCCCGCTTTTGTCAGGTGGACGGCGATGCCGTAACCGGAATCCCCCATATCCACGACGTCTGCGCGGGAGATGTGTTCGCTGCCGCCCGTCATCAGCACGTTTTTGCTGTTTGTGGAAGTGTCCGTGTCGCTGAAATACAGTTCACCCGAATATGCGAGCACGCTGAACACGTTGCTGACCGTCTCTTTCTGAGAAACGTCAGAAACCTCCACGCGGATGGTATAGCCGTCCTCGACCCAGACGGAGCAGTCGGTGAAGTTTTTGTCCTCAAAGCGCTGTTTGAATACGCGGTAAGCGGTTTCAAACTCCGTTTTGAAGGATTCCAGCACTTCGCCGTTTTCGTCGAGCACCTTTTCGGAATCGAGATAGACGCCGCCGTTGGCAACGTACTGTTCGGCGGGATCGGTGCCTTCGCCGCTCTCATAGCGTGCGACTTCCCCCGCATACTCTTCTGCGGAAATGACCCCCTCCGGATAATACACGGCGCCATAGCCGCCGCCCAGATCGGCGCCCAGACGGACGGTATTCAAAAGCGATTGTAAACTGTACGGTGTCTTGACGGGGAACGTCGGCGTGATGCTGATGAACAACAGTCCCAGCAGAACGACGGTCACGATCACGATCAACGCCACCGATTTCTTCTTGCCCATTGCCTCCTCCTGCAACTTTAAAGTGTTTTACTCCCAAACCGGAACGCGTATACTGCGCGCACTACAGATTTAAAAGAAATATACTCATTCATTATAATAAAGATAAAAAATTTAGTCAAGTGTAAATTGTTTATTTTTGCGGATTTTTACCCGATTATCATAAAATCCTTTTGTCGGAGCCTTCCCCTTCGGCGGCGAAGGCGGCGGCGAGGCGCACGTATTCCTCCGCATTTTTCGCAATTTCCGCCTTTTCCTGTTCGGAAAGGGCGCGCACGATGCGATACGGATTTCCGAAAACCAGGCTGCCCGCGGGGATCTCCTTTCGGCCGGGGATGAGCGTTCCCGCGCCGATGATGCAGTTGTCGCCGATCTTTGCCCCGTCCAGCAGGATGCTGCCCATCCCGACGATGACGTTGCTGCCCACCGTGCAGCCGTGCACGACGGCGTTGTGGCCCACCGTGACGTTGTTGCCGAGAACGGCGGGAACGCCGTAGCCCACGTGAATGGTGGCGTTGTCCTGCACGTTGGTGTTTTTGCCGATGACGACGGGGGCAAAATCGCCGCGGATACAGGCGCCGCACCAGATGTTGGCGCCCTCTCCCAGCGTCACGTCCCCCGCGATGTAGGCGCGGCTGTGGACAAAGGCGCCGGGGAATTTGCGTTCCACCTTCATTTCGCTTCCCGCTCCTTGCGCACGGCGAGGATGTGCATGGCGTCCTCTATTCTCTTTTTCATCATTTCGCAGGTGATCTCGTACGGCTCGTTGATGTCGCCGTTGAAATGGTAGTTGTTCGCGCTGCAGCCGCCGCTGCAGATGAATTTCGCAAAGCAGTTTTCGCACTTCTTGCGCGTGAACAGGCAGGAATTTTTAAAGCGGTCGCGGATGGTCTTGTCCAGCTTGCCTTCAAACACGCTGCCCATGCGAAATTCCTTGTCCCCCGCAAACTGGTGGCAGGGATAGATGTCGCCGTTGGGGACGACGGAAAAATATTCGTTGCCCGCGCCGCAGGCGCTCACACGCTTGGAAAGGCAGGGGCCGCCCTCCAGGTCCACGTTGAAATGGAAGAAGTTGAATCCCTTCCCCTCCGCCTCGCGTTCAAGGTATTTGTCGCACAGAACGTCGTACTCGTCGCAGATCCTGGAGAGATCTTCCTTGGTGATGGCGAGGTCGGGAATGTCCGTCACGACGGGTTCGAGGGAAATGCTGTCAAACCCGTTGTCGGCGAGGAAGAGCACGTCCTTGGAAAAATCCAGGTTCTTTGCGGTGAACGTGCCGCGCACATAGTAGCTCTTGTTTCCGCGGATCCTGACAAAGTTTTTCAGGTTCTCGATGACGAGGTCAAAGCTCCCCTTCCCGTTTGCGGTCTTGCGGACGGCGTCGTGAACTTCCTTTCTGCCGTCGATGCTCAGCACGACGTTTTCCATCTCTTCGTTGAGGAACTTTGCCACGTCGTCCTTGAGCAGAAGCCCGTTTGTAGTGAGGGTGAACAGAAATTTCTTGCCGCGCTTGGCCGCCTGTTCCTTGGCATAGTACACCGTCTGCTTGACGACGTCGAAATTCATCAGCGGTTCGCCGCCGAAAAAGTCCGTTTCCAGAATTTTGCGGTTGCCCGAATTTTCGATGAGGAAGTCGATGGCCGCCTTCGCCGTTTCCAGACTCATGAACTCGCGCTTGGCGTGATAGGCGCCTTCATCCGCAAAGCAGTACCTGCAGCGCAGGTTGCAGTCGTGGCAGATGTGCAGGCAGAGCGCCTTCACCTCGTCCGACTTGGCGGGCGCCGCCTTCACTTCGGGACAGAACAGGAGCCCCGCCTGTTTCAGCTCTTCAAAGTCCTGCTCGTACGCGGCGCGCTCCTCGGCGGAAATGCCCGAAGTGTCCGCTTTCTCGCCCAGCTTTTCGCGCAGGAGCAGGGCCGCCTTTTCGTCGCACTCGTGCAAGGAGGAACTGCCCGTATCAAAAATATAATGCTTGCCCCGATAGGAAAAAACGTGTACCATATTGACCTCTCTATAATAAAAAAGTTTTCCGAACGCCGCAAAAGGGCGTCCGGAAACTCCGTGTTCCCAAAATTTAAGGAGCAGAAAACCTGCTCCTTAACATACGTTTGCGTCAGTTGTTCTTTTCGGGATTGTTCTCTCTCGAAATTCTTTCGCAGGACTGGTTGCCGACCGTGCAGCTGGTCTTGCAGGCGGACTGGCAGGTGCTTCTGCACTCGCCGCAGCCTGTTACTTTGCGCTGTACGGGACGGGCGATCGTTTTAATCTTATTCATGGCTCGATCTCCTCTGTACGTTTTTTAGTGATATAATTATAATACACAACGACGGAAAATGCAAGCGTTTTTGTAAAATTGCGGGCTTTTTCTGCCGCTATCTGCCGCGGATGATCCCGCCGATGGCGCCCCCGACGGCGCCCGCCGCCGCCCCGAAGAGAAAGTCCGCCACGTTTCCCCAGCCGAAAGAAATGGCTCCCGCCACTGCGGAAAAGAGAAAATAGGTGACGACCGCCGTCGCCGCCCCCGCCGCCGCGCCGCACGGCACGGGCTTTTCGCGCAGGCAGAGAACGCACCCCGCCGCCACGGACAAGAGCTTGATCACCTGGTTGACAGGCATGATGACGGCAGAAGAAATGCTGAAAAGTCTGATAAAGAGCGCAAACACAAGGACAGCCGCCAGCACGATGAGCGCGGACACACAGACGCTCCTGCACGTCTGCGCCACAAGGCGGCGCGATTCTCCCGACATAAAAAATACCTCCGCATGGGTTTGTTTTATACCTATGCGGAGGTTTTGTTTTGTATTCCGTTTGCAGAAAAATTACTTGTCCTCGGACTCGTCTTTCTTTTCCTCGACGGGAGCGTCTTCCTTTGCTTCCTCTGCGGGAGCTTCTTCCTTGGCTTCGGCGGGCGCCTCTTCCTTGACTTCTGCGGGAGCTTCGATCGTCTGATAGATGGCCTGCTTGTCAAAGCGCATATAGCTGTAATTGCCCTCGCTGTCCCCCGTTTTCAGGACAAACGTGCCGTCCGCATCGTTGACTTCCACCACTTCGCCCACGATGCCGCCGATCGTCTTGATCTTGCAGCCGGGTTTGACGGCGTTGATCTGCTCTGCATACGCTTTCTGCTTCTTTCTCTGGGAAAGGAACGACCACACGAAAAATGCAACCAGCAAGACGAGGAGCACGATGATCCAGATATAGCTCGTCCAGCCGCCGCCCTCTGCGTTTTCTGCCAAAAGATACGTCAACATAGGATGATTCTCCTTTTATTTTTGTTTGTATACTTCTATATCATAGCGGTTTTGCAAATTTTTGGCAACTGTTTTTCCGCTCTTTTTTGATATTTTATTCCGCGATCGCAAAGTTTTCCCTTTTCCGACACAAACCGACCTCTAAATTTTCCCGTATTTGCGATAGAAATCCGCCGCAAACTCTTTCAGGTTCCCTTCCAGAATGGCGTTGCGAAGTCCGCGCATCAGCCTGTTGAGGAAGGTGACGTTGTGCATGGACAGGAGCATGGAGGAAAGCATTTCCCCCGCGTTGACCAGGTGCCGCAGATATGCCTTTGTGTAATTTTTGCAGCAGTAGCAGTCGCACTCCTCGTCCAGCGGGGTGAAGTCCTCCTTGTAGACGGCGTTGCGCACCACCACTTTGCCCTTACTCGTCAGCGCCGTTCCGTTGCGCGCGATGCGGGTGGCAAGCACGCAGTCGAACATATCGATGCCGCGCATCACCCCTTCGATGAGGCAGTCTGGGCTTCCCACCCCCATCAGGTAGCGGGGAACGCCCGCGGGCAAAACGGGCTGAATGGTATCCAGCATCTCATACATGAGGGGTTTGGGCTCTCCCACGGAAAGCCCGCCGATGGCGATGCCGTACTTTGCGTACGGCTTGGCCGCTTCCACGCCGGCAAGGCGCAGATCTTTGAAAAAGTTGCCCTGCACGATGGGAAAGAGCGCCTGATTTTCGTTTTTGTGCGCCTTGTCGCAGCGTTCCAGCCAGCGCACGGTGCGCTCCAGCGCGCCCTTTGCGTATTTGTAATCCACGCCGTACTCGCTGCACTCGTCAAACTGCATGATGATGTCCGCGCCCAGCGCGTTTTCGATCTCCATCACCTTTTCGGGCGTGAAAAAATGCTTGCTCCCGTCGATGTGCGAATTGAACCAGACCCCCTCGTCCTTGATGTTGTTGAGCTTTGCGAGGGAAAAGACCTGGAACCCGCCGCTGTCCGTGAGGATGGGCCTGTCCCAGTTCATGAATTTATGCAGTCCGCCCGCCTTTTTTACCAGTTCGTGGCCGGGGCGCATATACAGGTGATAGGTGTTGGAGAGAATGATCTGCGAACCCGCCTCTTTCAGATCGCGCGGGAGCATTCCCTTGACCGTCGCCTGCGTGCCGACGGCCATATACACGGGCGTTTCGATGTCCCCGTGCGGGGTATGGAAAATACCCGCACGCGCGCCCGTTTCGGGGTCTGTTTTGATCACTTCAAACGAAAACTTTTCTGCCAAAATATTCTTTCCTTTTGTTCTGTTTTTTATATAACGTGCTTCTGTTTTCAGGACGATCCCCCTCTCTTTCTCCCGCAAAAAAAGCTCAGAGACTGAGGATGGCGAGCGCCTTTTTGTACCGCTCTGCGCGTTCGAGAACGGCCTGCGTGCGCAAGGATACGGAAAACCTCGAAAGGTCTGCGTTGTGCTTTAAATCGGCGATCTTCACCGCCGTCGCAACGGGGTCGGCCTTGATTTTTCTGATATAATCGAAATAATCCGTCCCCTTTTCGCGGGTGAGAAGCTTCAAGGGCGCGATGACCTCCCGCGGAAACTGCCCTTCCAGATCGCTCATGGTGACGGAAGTGTCTTCGACGACGTCGTGCAGGAGCGCGACGCAGACGGAAATTTCGTCTGTCATCTGTTCCGCCAGATGCCAGGGATGAAAGATATACGGCATTCCCGCCTTGTCCGTCTGCCCCGCATGGGCATTGTACGCGACGATCGCCGCCTGTTTTGTAAGTTCCGTGTAGATCATTTTTTTGATGCCTTTCTGGCCTTGTCACCGTGCAAAGCCCTTTGTGCGGTGAATAATGTTTTGCAGGTAAATCTGCTCCTTTCATAGCCGAGGCAATTCTGCTGATCGGAGAAGCGAGCAGGTCGAGGAGCGCGCGGCTTTCGCGACGGGAGCGTACACAGACGTACGTGACCGAGGAGTGCGTAAACCCGACGAACTATTGCGAAGTTTAGAGGATGAGGCAGGCGTCGCCGAAGCTGAAAAACCGATACCCCTTCCCCACCGCCTCTCTATACAGAGAAAGGCATTGTTCCCTGCCCATGAAAGCGGAAACGAGCATGATGAGGGTGCTTTCGGGGAGGTGGAAGTTTGTGATGAGGGCGTCTACACACTTGAATTTGTAGGGCGGATAGATAAAGATGGAAGTATCGCCGCTGCAGGGGCGCAGAAAGCCGTTTTCGTCGGCGACCGTTTCCAGCGTGCGGACGGAGGTCGTCCCGACGGCGATGACGCGCCTGCCCTCCCGCTTGGCGGCATTGACGATGTCCGCCGCCTCCTGCGAAACGCAGTAGTATTCGGAGTGCATGACGTGGTGGGTGAGATCCTCCTCTTTTACGGGGCGGAAGGTACCCAACCCCACGTGAAGGAGCACTTCCGCTACCTGCACGCCCATGTCGCGGATCTCCTGCAGGAGCTCCTTGGTAAAGTGCAGGCCCGCCGTGGGCGCGGCGGCAGAGCCGTCCGTCTTGCAGTACACCGTCTGATAGCGGTTCTGATCTTTGAGTTTTTCGTGAATGTACGGCGGCAGAGGCATACTTCCCACGCGGGAAAGGATGTCCTCGAACACCCCGTCAAAATGGAACTCGACGATACGTTCGCCCGTCGGCGTCCTGCTTTTGACGGTGAGGGAGAGCTCTTCGGAGACGACAAGTTTTGTCCCCTCCTTCGCCTTTTTCCCGGGGCGGACAAGCACTTCCCAATCGGTCAGATTTTGCCGTTTGAGCAGCAAAACCTCTACACGTCCCCCGTTTTCCGTGTACGCGAACATACGCGCGGGGAGCACTTTTGTATTGTTGATGACGAGCACGTCGCCCGCCTTTAAATACTCTTTGATATCGCGGAAGATCCTGTCCTCGCTCTTTCCCGTGTCGCGGTGATACACCAGAAGGCGGGAGGAATCGCGCGGCTCCGCGGGAGTCTGCGCGATCAGCTCTTCGGGCAGGTCGTAATAATAATCGGATTTCAATAACATAGCAACGCTCCGCAGACTTTATTCGTCGTCAAACATGGATGTCTGCAATCTCTGTTTTTCGCTCATCTTTATCCCCAGATGTTCGTACCCGCCTTTCAGGCAGACCCTGCCGCGCGGCGTGCGCGCGATAAAGCCGAGCTGCAACAGGTAAGGTTCGTACACGTCCTCGATGGTGTTGGAATCCTCGTTGATGGTGGCGGCGAGCGTTTCCAAGCCCGCAGGGCCGCCGTTGAACTTTTCGATGAGGGCGCGCAGGAGGGCGCGGTCGGTGTCGTCCAGACCCAGCTCGTCAATGTCCATTTTCTGCAGGGCGTAGCGGGCGTCCTCGACGTTGACGACGCCGTTGCCCTTGACGGCGGAAAAGTCGCGCACGCGCTTTAACAGCCTGTTGGCGATACGCGGCGTTCCGCGGGAACGGCGGGCGATCTCGTTTGCCGCATCCGGCAAAATTTCGATACCCAGCGTGCGCGCAGAGCGGGTGACGATCTGCGCAAGTTCGGCGGGAGTGTACATTTCCAGGCGGCACAGAACGCCGAAACGGTCGCGCAGAGGGGACGCCAGCATGCCCGCCTTAGTCGTTGCGCCGATGAGGGTGAATTTTTTCAGGGAAAAGCGGATGTTGCGCGCCGCGGGGCCCTTGCCCACGATGATGTCCAGCGCGTAATCCTCCATGGCGGAATACAGAATTTCCTCCACCGAGCGGTTGAGGCGGTGGATCTCGTCGATAAACAGCACGTCCCCCTCGTTGAGGTTGGTGAGGATGGCGGCGAGGTCGCCGCTGCGCTCGATGGCGGGGCCGCTGGTCAGTTTGATCTGCACCCCCAATTCATTGGCGATGATGTGCGCGAGGGTGGTCTTGCCCAGCCCCGGAGGGCCGTACAGCAGGACGTGATCGAGCGCTTCCCCGCGCATTTTTGCGGAGGAAATGTACACGTTCAGGTTTTCCTTGACCTTGCTCTGTCCGACGTAATCCGCCATCGTCTTGGGGCGCAGGGCGTTTTCCTCCACGTCCAGCTCCCCTTTCGTACTCATGACGAGGCGCTCGTCGAACCCGTTTTCAAAATCTTCTTCAAAGCTCATGTCCCCGTCCTCCTCTTATCGTCACATACTTTTGAGGGCAGTCATGATGATGTCCTCCAGCGTCTGCGCGCCCTTTTCCAGCGCGCCGCGCACCGCCCGCGTGCTCTCCGCACGGGTGTAGCCGAGGGACATGAGTCCCACGACGGCGTCCTCTTCCTTGTCCGAAAGTTTTTCGGCAGGCGCCGCCTGCTTTCCGCCCGAAACGGGCGCAAGTTCCGCGGCGGAGACCTTTTCGCGCAGTTCCAGAACGATGCGTTCCGCCGTCTTTTTGCCCAGGCCCTTGACGGCGGTGAGCATCTTGACGTCCGACGTCGCAATGGCGACGGCGATGTCGTTGATGTTCATGGCCGAAAGGATGGCGATGCCCATTTTCGGGCCGACGCCCGAAACGGTGATGAGTTTCAAAAACATATTTTTCTCTTCGGGGGAAACAAATCCGAACAGAGAAAGCCCGTCTTCGCGCACTTGCAGATAGGTGTACGCTTCGCCCTGTTTTTCGTTGACGAGCTTGGCAAACAGCGCGCCCGAACAGAGGAGTTCGTACCCTACCCCGTTGTTTTCCAGCAGGACGGTGCCTGCATCCGAATACAAAACTTTGCCTTTCAAATAACCGATCATAGTTTACCTTTCAGATAGAATACAGTCCCGAAAGCCGGGAAGTGAAGGAATGGCACAGCGCCACGGCGAGCGCGTCGGCCGCGTCGTCGGGGCGGGGAATGCTTTTCAGGCGCAGGAGATTTGCCGTGACCAGCTGGATCTGCCGTTTTTCCGCCTTGCCGTAGCCCGTGAGCGCCTGCTTGATCTGCATGGGCGTGTACTCGAACAGCCTGCCGCAACGCTTGACGCAGGTAAGCAGAGCCACGCCGCGCGCGTGCGCCACGGCGATGCCCGTCGTCACGTTTTTTGAGAAAAACAGCTCCTCCACCGCCACTTCGTCGGGCATGCATTTGTCAAGCAGCTTGTTCAGCCCCTCTTCGAGAATGGCGAGCCGCGCGGGCAGCCGCTCCTCCTTGGGCGTGAGCACAACGCCGTAATCCAGCGCGCGCGAATTTCCGTTGGCGTCCTTTTCCAGGATCCCGTAGCCGAGCGTCGCCAGGCCGGGATCGATCCCTAAAATAATCAAATTTCCCTCTTTTTGAAAAAATAACTTGAATTTTTTCGTAAAATAGGTTAGAATAGTATCGAACGATCTCCGCCGCCCCGCACAAAACGGGGAAGAAAGAGATCCTCTACCTCATTATTTTAAAGTTTTCGGCAGAATAAGTCAATCGAAAATCGCTTAAAAAAGAAACGGAGAATGAAATTATGAAACTGTGGGAAGGCCGTTTTACACAGCCCAGCGCCAAAAGCGCAGACGAATTTAACCAATCGCTCGGGTTTGACTACAAACTGTACTGGCACGACATCCTGGCGAGCATCGCGCACGTCAAGATGCTGGGCGAAACGCAGATCATTCCCAAAGAGAACGCGGACAAGATCAGCGACGCGCTCGTCAACATCCTCGCCGACATCGAAAAGGGCAGCCTGGAACTGGAAGGCGCGGAGGACATCCACACCTTTGTGGAACAGGAGCTGACCAAACGCATCGGCGCCGTGGGAAAAATGCTGCACACCGCGCGTTCCCGCAACGATCAGGTGGCAACCGACCTGCGCCTGTACGTAAAGGACAGCATCGTCAACGTGTGCGGAAACCTGCGCGCGCTCGTCAACACCCTTCTGGAGATCGCGAGCAACAACGTGCAGTTCATCATGCCCGGATACACCCATATGCGCAGGGCGCAGCCCATTTCCGTGGCGCAGTACTTCAACGCGTACAGCGAAATGTTCCTGCGCGACATCGAGCGTTTTACCGACTGCTATAAACGCACGGACGTGATGCCGCTCGGCAGCTGCGCGATGGCGGGGACCGACTTCCCCATCGACCGCAGAATGACCGCGAGCCTGCTCTCGTTCTCGGACATTTCCCAAAACTCCATCGACGCCGTTTCCGACCGCGACTTTGTGGCGGAATACATTTTCTGCTGCACCACGGTGATGGCTCACCTCTCCCGTATGTCGGAAGATCTGATCATCTACACGACGGACGAATTCGGATTTATGGAGATCTCGGACGAGTACTCGACGGGTTCCTCCATCATGCCGCAGAAGAAAAACCCCGACATCCCCGAACTGGTGCGCGGCAAGACGGGCAGGGTGTACGGCGATCTGACCGCCATCCTCACCGTCATCAAGGGCATTCCCCTTTCCTACGACAAAGACCTGCAGGAGGACAAGGAACCGCTGTTCGATGCGGAATCCACCGTGCTCGCCTGCCTGAATATCATGAACGAGCTGTTGCAGCACATCTCCTTTGATACCCGCAAGATGCGCAACGCGGCGGCGGGCGGTTTTTCCACCGCGACGGACATTGCCGACTACCTCGTGCAGAAAGGGATGCCCTTCCGCGACGCACACGCCGTCACGGGCCAGATCGTGCGCTACTGCATCGAAAACGGAAAGACGCTGGATAAACTCGATCTGTTCGTTTACCAGCAGTTCTCCACCCTCTTCGACGAGGAGATCTTACAGCGCGTAAAGGTGAACAAGTCCGTGGAAGCGAGAAAGGTCATCGGCGGAAGCGCACGCAGCGCCGTCCGCGAAAACATCCGCTCCATCACGAGACGCCTGAACAGAATGTTCAAGGAAAACTGAAAAACATACAAAAAGCCCGCCTGAAAAGGCGGGCTTTTTCTGTGAAAAACAGGGGCTTTGTGCAAAAATTTGCACAACGCCCCCTTCTTTTCATTACAATTAAGCCTTGGGAACGACGATCTCCATATCCGAATCGGGATAGGTGCAGCAGGGATGAATATATCCGAACTTGACATCTGCCAGGCGGCGCTTATCCGCGCCCGCGATGGAGAACTTGCCGGAAACCAGCCTGCTGTGGCAGAATCCGCAGCCGCCCGCACGGCACTTGGAAGGCGCGTTGATGCCCGCGCGCTCCATGGCGGTGAGCACCGTTTCGCAAGCGGAGGCGGGAACCTTGTACACGTCGAAGCCCATATGCACGGTGAGTCGGTACTTCACGTCCTTGACGTCGCGCACGCCCACGCAGTTCGCCTCTTTCTTGACGCGGCGCAGGGGCAGGTTGAACGCCTGCAGTTCCTTGTCCGCAAACGTGTACATCGCCTGCGGGCCGCACATCATCACGGTGAAGTCGCCCGAAGTGTACTTTCTGATGAGGTCTGCGCCGATAAATCCGTGCTCGTAGCCCTCTTTCTTTTCGTTGCTGAGCACGTACACGACCTTGATCTTGTCCGAAGCCAGCGCATCCAGTTCCGCCTTGAAGATGAGGTCTTTTTCCGTCTTTGCGCCGTAGAGAATGGTCAAAGAGAAATCGGACGTGCCGTCCGCAATGGACTGCGCCATGCTATAAAAAGGCGTGATGCCGCTGCCGCCCGCGAGAGCAAGCACCTGCTTGCTGTCCTTGATCGGCTCGTAGCAGAATTCGCCCGAAGGATCGCCCAAAGTGAACACGTCGCCCGGCTTTGCGTTGTCGAACAGGTATCCGCTGAAGAACCCGCACTTTTTCACCGTGACGCTGACCTGTTTGTTCAGCGCCGCCTTGGGGGCGGAGGAAATGGCATACGGCCTGCTGACAAAGCTGTCCCCCACCTTGCATCCGAGGGTCAGGTACTGACCTGCGCGGAAGTAGAAGGGACGCTCGCTTTCAAAGAAATACGTCTTGGTGTCGGCGGTGTTCTGCTCCACTTTGGTGAGCGTGGCTTTCTGATAGCCGGGGTGCAGGATCTTTGCCGTTTCGTTGACGCGGTAGGAAACGGGCAGAGGCTGCGCCGAACCTTCCGCAAGCTTTTCGCGGCGCTTGGGAACCATCTTCTTGAAGCGGAGAAGATCCATAAATCCGAAGATCTGTTTTTTAAATACGAACGCCATAACTCAGCCCTCCCTCTTGATATCGCCGACTGTCTGTCTGCCCGAAATATCGCCCGAGAAGTAGGCGCTGGAATATCCGGACAGGCGCATGGAATAGCCGCCCGCAAAGCGCAGGCCGCGCACGGTATGATCTTCGCCCATCATCTGCAATCTGGGCATCAGGCCGTCCCAGTACTGGGATTCGTAGCCGTAAATGACGCCCTGCGGGTGTCCGCAATAGCGGGCGTAGGTCATGGGCGTTGCCACGGAGATCTCCTCGATGCTGTCGCGGATCTTTGCGCCCGTGTCCTTTTCAAAGCGGTCGATGAACATATTGGCGACCATGTCTTTTGTTTTGAAGTAATCTTCCGCCTTCACGTTGCCCCAGTCGTCGGACATATACAGGGTGGTGAAGTACATCATGCAGGTACCCTTGGGCGAGCATTCGGGATAAGCGCGGTTGAGGCAGACGGTTGCCTGCGCGGTGTTGGTGCGGATGGAGCGCATGAGGTCGTACTGTTTGACCGTGTCGCTGGTATCGTACAGGAAATAGTTATGGTTTTCCACGCCCAGCTCGTCCGCGGTGCGGTTGAGACCGAGGAACATGGTGAATCCCCTGCCCGCAAACTTGCGCGCGTTGGTGGCGCGGACGTCTTTTTCGGACACTTTGTCCATCATCTTGCCGAACACGAGGTGAGGCGCGCAGTTTGCCACGACGTGGCGGGTTTCGATCTGCGTGCCGTCGTCCAGCACGACGCCGGCGACGCCGCCGTCCTTCTCGTCCTGCAGGATTTTGACCGCTTCCGTGTTGAACAGGACTTCGCCGCCCAGCTCGAGGATGCGGGAAACGAGCGCGAGGGAAATTTCATGCGAACGCATTTTAGGCATGCTTGCCCCGCGGCGGATGTAGCGGTTGACCATGGACGCATAGTGCACAAAGCTCATGTCGTTGAGGTTTGCGCCCAGGTAGCACCAATACGCGCTGAGAATGTCGATGGCTTTCTGCGGCATTTTCAGCGTTTTGAGCACTTCGTTGACGGAATAGGAACCGCTGCGCACGAAGTTGCCGTATTGGGAAACCATCACTTTGGGATCCGCTTTGCCGTTCTGCGCGGAAGTGTAAGCCTGCGCCAGGCGCACTTCCTCGGCGAGGTCGAAGAACTTGCGCATGGAAGGCGTGCTGCCCGGGACATAGGATTCCATCTTTGCGATAAACGCATCCACCCCGAAAGGCATGGTGGCATCCAGATTTTCCGAGCGCACGATCACGCGGTACGCTTCGGGGATCTCCATCCAGTCGATCTTGTCGGTAACGCCCAGCGAATCGAACAGATCGCGCACGTCACCCGCGTTGTCCTTGGTTCCGAAGTCGTTGAGTTCGTGCAAAGACGCCTCAAACTCGAACCTGCCGCGGCGGAAACTTGTAGCAAATCCTCCGGGAAGATTGTGTTTCTCCACCAACAGCACTTTTGCCCCGCCCTGCAACAGGCGGATCGCCGCAACCAGACCGCCGTTTCCGGCGCCGATCACGACCGCATCGTATTTTTTCATGCCTGCCTCCTTTTTATTATTCCTGAGAACTCTTTATTAGTCCGCGATACACCGCGGTCAGCATCTCTCTGATCCGCTCGGGCGTAAATTTTGCCGTGCCCGTGGCGATCATCGTGGCGATCCCGTGCGAGAACAGCCACATTTCTTCATAAATATCTTGCGCACGCGTCCCCTTTATATTCTCTTCCTGTTCCAGAACTTGGAGCACGTATGCCTGTTCCGTGTGCGAAGTGAGAATGTCTTTGCCGGAAGATCGGCTCATGAAGAGAAGCTTGAAAAACTCTGTCTCCTCGGCGGCAAAACGGATGTAATTGAGCCCGATCGCCTTGTATGCCGAAACGTCCGCCACCTGCGTCCGCAGGTATTCGTCAAACTTTTCCAGCGCTTTTGCCGTAACGGCGCTGCGCACTTCTTCCATCCCCTCGAACAGCCAGAAAATGGGCTGCGTGGAGCAATGCAGCTGCGCTGCCAGCGACTTTGCCGTCAGCCCCGACATTCCCTGCTCGCGCACGATGTGCGCCGCCGCTTCGATGACTTGCTCTTTTGTTACTTTGGGTTTGGGCGGCATCTCTTCCTCCTTTATATAACGTTCGTTATATAACGATTATTATATTACACCTTGATCCCGCATTTGTCAATACTTTTTTGAAAAAAAGATAAAATTTTTGTACGAAAAACACCCGTCGGCGCATTCCCTGCGCCGACGGGCGTCCTGTCCTTTTCAGATAAAAAAGGCGGGGAAAACTCCCCGCTTTTTTGTCAATTCGTTTACAGGCTTTCCTTGAGAATGGAAACGACGTCCTTTCTGTCCAAAATTTTGTAGCCGCCCTTCATGATATAAGTCGAATCGGCAATGCCCTCGATCATGTCAGGCGTGACGCCCAACGTTTTGAGGTCCATCACCAATCCGAGGGTGCGCATCCAGTCCGCCATGCGGGAAAGGCCCTCTTCAGCGACCTGTTTTTCCGTCTTGCCCTCGGCGTTCACGCCCCAGACGTTGACGGCAAAGCGCGCAAATTTTGCGAGACCGCAAGGCAGAATGTGGTGATAATACGCCATGGAAACGGCGGAAAGCGTCATGCCGTGGGTGGCGTCCGTGTACGCCCCTACCGCCTGGCCGAGCATATGCACTTCCCAGTCGGTGGTTTTGCCCATTGCGACAAAGGTGTTCAGCGCCCAGGTTGCCGTCCACATGATGTTGGAACGCGCCTCGTAATTTTTAGGATCTTTCAGCGCGATGAGCGAGCTGTGGATCAGCGAGCGCATCAGCCCTTCCATCACATAGTCGGAAGTGTTGTCGTCCGTGCCGGAGAGATACTGTTCGAGGATGTGGCACATGATGTCGTAAAATCCCGCCACCATCTGGTACTGCGGCAGCGTGTAAGTGAATTCGGGGTTGAGGCAGGCAAATTTGGGAAACACTTCCTCGCCGAACACGTGGCCGATCTTGAGCTTCTGCTCGTGATTGGTGATGACGGAGCCGCCGTTCATCTCGCTGCCCGTGCCGACCATGGTGAGCACCGCCCCGACGGGGATGAGCTGGTTGTCGGGCTCTTCCATGTTGAGGTAGTATTTTGTCCAGGGATCCTCTTTGCAGTAAGCGGAGACGGAAACGCCCTTGGCGTAATCGATGACCGAACCGCCGCCCACGGCGAGGAGCAGATCCGCCTTGCATTCGCGGGCGCGGCGGCAGCCGTCCATGAGCTTTTCCGAGGTGGGATTGGGCATCACGCCCGCGTCCTCATACACGTTTTTGCCGCATTCCTTTAAAATTTTCAGAACAGCGTCGTAGATCCCGTTCTTTTTGATGGATCCGCCGCCGTAAATAAACAGAACGTTTTTGCCGTATTTGGGCAGTTCTTTGCGCAGACCTTCCAGCGCCGTCTTGCCGAAATACACTTTCGTGGGGTTGCAATACACAAAGTTTCCTAACATAATGACCTCCTGCGCCGCTCCCCGCGGCTTTTTTCGTGTTTATTATAACGCAGGGACCAAAAGATGTCAAATACTTATTTTTTATAGTCTGCAATACCTTTTGGGCATACAAAAAGCCGCGGAAAGCTTTCCGCGGCTGATTTTTATTTTTTGTCGCAATTAGAAGAGAGCGGGCAGCCCTCGCACTTTTTGTGGCGGCGGCGCAGGATGGCGCGCACCGCGAAGGCGACCCATGCGGCGACGACGAGCGCGATCAGCACGGAGATCCCCGCCACGTTGGGCGTACCCAGGCAGGCGAGCCCGATCTGATACACGGCGAAGGTGACCAGCCATGCGACGACCAGCTGGAACACCGTTACAAAGCCCGTCCATTTCCAGCTGCCCGATTCCTTATGAATGGTGGCAAGGGTGGCGGCGCAGGGAACGTACAGAAGGCAGAACACCATCAGGCAGAAGGCGTTGAGCTGCGTGAACCCGATGCCTGCCAGCACCTCTTCAAAGGCCTGCATTCCTTCCGCCGAGCTCGCGTTGACGATGCCGAACAGCACGGCGCAGGAAGAAACCACCACTTCCTTGGCGGAAATGCCGGCGATCAGCGCCACCGTGATCTGCCAGAATCCCAGCCCCACGGGCAGGAACACGGGCGCAAGGAATTTACCGACGTATGCGCCGAAACTCTGCGACATATCTTCGGCAAACCCCGTCGGGCCGAAATTCAGAAGCGCCCAGATGATGAGGGTGGCGACAAAGATGGTCGTACCCGCCTTGACGAGGTAATCCTTGATTTTATCCCACACGTAAATGACGACGGTGCGCGCGTCGGGGAGTTTGTATTCGGGCAGTTCGATGATGAGGTAGTTGACGCTCTTTTTCTTGTCGATGCTATGGATGATCGCGGAGATCCCGATGGCCACGGCGATGCCGATGAGGTACATGGAAAAGGCGACGAGCATGGCATACTGCGCAAAGAACATTTCCGCAAACAGAATGTAGATGGTCAGGCGGGCGTTGCAGCTCATGAAGGGCGTGACGAGCATGACCTTGAACCTGTCGCGCTTGTTTTCCAGCGCGCGGGAAGCCATGATGGCGGGAACGGTGCAGCCGAACCCGAGCAGCATGGGGATAAACGCCTTACCCGAAAGTCCGAGACGGCTCATCAGCCCTTCCATGACGTACGCCACGCGGGACATATACCCCGAATCTTCCAGAAAGGCGAGCGCCAGGAAGAGAATGAGGATGTTGGGCAGGAAGGTGATGATGATGCCCACGCCGCCGATGATGCCGTCCACCACCAGCGATACGACGATCTCGTGCGCGCCGATGGAGGTGAGTCCGTTTTGCGCGGTATCCGAAAGCCAGCCGATGCCCAGTTCAAAGAATCCCTTGATCCAATCCCCCACAAAGAAAGTGAGGAAGAACACCAGGGCCATGATGCACAGAAAGACGGGAACGCCCCAGATCCTGTGGGTGAGCACGCGGTCTACCTTTTCGGTGAACACGTCCTGTTTTTGCTTGTGCAGGAGCACTTCGTGGATGATCTCTTCGATGAAATCGTACTTTTCGTTGATGATCTGCGATTCGTAACTCTTGTCCAGAACGTCGGGCAGGTCGACGGGATACTTTTCGGTGATCTCCTTGTCCTGCTCCAGAAGTTTGAGCGCGTGCCAGCGCTCGTTGACGATGTCGGGGTATTTTTCTTTGAGTACGGGGATGATCTTGTCCAGCTTGTCCTCGATCTCGTCCGAATACACCATGGCGTATTCGTCGTGGTGGTTGTGGCGGTGTTTGGACACGTACGTATGGTCGTGAACGAGCCCCTCGCACGTCTTATGCCCCCTGTGGTGGATGGCGGCGTGCAGCAGGGAATCCAGGCCGCGGCGCTTTCTCGCCGTTACGGGAACGACGGGGATGCCCAGCATTTCGGGCAGGCGGTGCATATCGATCTCCATGCCGCGCTTTTGCACGATGTCCATCATGTTCAGCGCCATGACGACGGGTTTGCCCAGTTCCAGCAGCTGCAATGTAAGGTACAGACTGCGTTCCAGCACGGACGCGTCCACGACGTTGATGACCACGTCCACTTCGTCGCTCAGGATAAAGTTTCGCGCCACCGTCTCCTCCATCGTGTAGGAGGTGAGGCTGTACGTTCCGGGGAGGTCGACCAGGTGGATTTTCTGGTTGTGATTGCGGATGGCGCCCTCCACCTTTTCCACCGTGACGCCCGGCCAGTTTGCCACTTTGAGGTTGGCGCCCGTATAGGCGTTGAACAGCGTCGTCTTGCCGCAGTTGGGGTTTCCGATAAACCCGATGGTCATTTCCTGATCTTCGCCCGCATTTGCCTGTTCTTCGTTGGTTTTTTTCTGTTCTTCGCTCATTCTGCCCTTTCCACCTCGATGTTGTGTGTGATGGCGGCGCCCAGCGCAAAGCGCGATCCGCGCAATTTTACGATGAGAATGCCCCGCCCCTTGCGCCCGAGTACGCTGATGCGCGTGCGGTCGGTCATGCCCAGCGCTTCCAGCCGCCTCTCCGTTTCAAAGGGAAGATGAATCTTTTCCACAATGTAGCTTTCGCCCATAACTGCGTCGCTTAAAAGCATCTCTCTCTCCTGTTCTGTTTCTTTCGGTGCATATTATAACACCGCAGACGCATTCCGTCAACTTCTGCCGCGCCCCCTCAAAAAAATAACGTGCCGGCGCGAAAAATCGCGCCCGCACGGTCTGTCCGTCCTTTTACTGCGTAAAAAAACAGAGCGCGATGCGCTCTGCTTTTCGGCGTATTTTACATTCTGCCCTGTGCGTCCCCGGGGAAAAAGTTGTGTTCCGCCCCCGTGTACAGGGAAAATTCCCGTTCCAGATCGAAGTTTTCCGCACTGTCAAAGGCGGCAAGCTTGGAAATGGAGACCTCGTAGGCGGTCATCGTTTTGACTTCGTAATCGGAGACTTTTTTCTGGTATTCGCGGCTCTGGATGCGCCCCGAAAGGGCGATGCGGTCGCCCACCTGCAAATTTTTGACGAACCGCGCGTTTCTGCCCCACGCGATGCAGGGAATGTAATCGGATTTGTTGTATGCGCGGTTGACGGCG
>ERZ1643249.1451-NODE-1451-length-23914-cov-7.052894_pt1 | contig 23914 bp, 20 predicted proteins | sample MGYA00579263_ERZ1643249 | MGnify/ENA primary metagenome ERZ1643249 (study PRJEB29033, sample SAMEA4952264) | chicken gut metagenome | biome: Broiler Chicken; feature: Gastrointestinal Tract; material: Caecum | place: Ireland | collected 2018 | study: Broiler... | reverse complement strand
TGAGGACCTTGTGCGTCACACCGCCCAGCAGGCGGCGCAGCTCGTTGTAGCGCAAGATGCCGTGGGCGCCTACCATAAACAAAATGCGCATCTTCCATTTTCCGCTGAGCATGTCCATGACCTGCTCCATCTTGTCGCAGCCCACATCGGCATAGCGGCAGCTGCAATCGGGACCTGGCTGCATGGCGGGGGACCTCCTTTGTGTATGTGTGTGCGTGTATTTTGGCTGCAGGGCGGCAGGGATATCCGCCAAGGCCCGGCAGCGCCTTGCCCCGCATCCGTAGGGGACGATGCTCGCATCGTCCCGGAAACCTTGCGATGTCGCAAGGCCCCAGGCGGCGGGCGTGAACGCCCGCCCTACAAAACCGCCGCGAGCGGGCAGCAACGCACAAACGCCAGCCATCCGCCAGGCCCGCCGGCGGGCCGATGCAAGCATCGGCCCCTACGCAGAGGTGCGGCGGGCTGCCGCTCCCGGTTCCGTTGCCCCGTGTACGTCACATGGTAGGGCGGGCGATTTCGCCCGCCGCGAACCCGTCCGCCGCCGCCAACCTCTCCGGCGGGCGTGAACGCCCCCTACAAGACAGGGCAAACGGGAATCAGAACCGGGAACGGCAGGCATCGGCCCGGGCAAACACAGGGCAAGCCCCTGCCAAAATGCCCCGGCGCTCCCCCCGTTCTGCGCCGCCGCGCACTTTTACGGTATCCTAAAAGTGCGTACTTGTCAAAAGTATCTGTATCCAATATAGTAGCTTTACCGGGGAAATGCAAGCCCCCGCCGGCGGGCGGTACGCCGCGGCAAATTTTGCCGCCCGCACCGTTGCCCCGCCGGGCGGATTCGGGTACAATAGGGGTAGCATCCCCGGCGGGCCGGGGCGGCCGCCCCCATCCGGGCGCGCCCCGCCCGCCGCATCTTTTCCGAAAGAAGGTCTTTCACCCCCATGGAACACAACCAAAACGCGCAAACGCTGGAACGCCTGTTCCGGTTTCTGCAGGCCGGCGTGACCCCCTGGCACGCGGTGGCCGAGGCCGCCGCCTGGCTGGAAGCCGCCGGCTATACCCGCCTGGAGGAAGCCGCCTACTGGAACCTGGAGCCGGGCGGCCGCTACTACGTCACCCGCAACGGCAGCTCCATCGCGGCCTGGCGGGTGCCGGAGCACGCCATCGGCGGCTGGCGGATGTCCATCGCCCACTCCGACGCGCCGGGCTGGCGCATCAAACCGGCAAGATCCACCGCCGCGGGCTGCGAGCGCCTGCCGGTGGAGGGCTACGGCGGCATGATCATGCCCACCTGGCTGGACCGCCCGCTGGGCGTGGCCGGCCGGGTGCTGGTGCGGGAGGAAAACGGCCTGTCCACCCGGCTGGTCAGCATCGACCGGCCGGTGGCGGTGATCCCCTCGCTGTGCATCCATTTTGACCGCAGCTGCAACAGCGGCCACACCTACAACCCCCAGGCGGACATGCAGCCGCTGTACGGCCCCGAGGGCTGCCGGCCGCTGGACAGCCTGGTGGCCGACGCCCTGGGCGTGCCGGAGGCGGATATCGTTTCCAGCGAGCTGATGCTGGTGACCTTGCAGCAGCCGGTGCAGGTAGGCCCGGAGGGCGAGTATTACATGGCCCCCCGCATCGACGACCTGGGCTGCGCCGCCGCCACGCTGATGGGCTTTCTGGACGCGGACGCCGCCTGCGATTCCGCCTGCGCCCCGGTGTGGGCGATGCTGGACAACGAGGAGGTGGGTTCCTCCACCCGCCAGGGCGCCCAGAGCACCTTTTTGCGGGATCTTTTGGACCGCATCCTGGACGCGGTGCCCCATTCCGGCCAGGCTATGGCGCGGGCGCTGGCCAACAGCTTCTGCCTGTCGGCGGACAACGCCCACGCCGCCCACCCCAATTTCCCGGAAAAGTCCGACCCCGTCAGCCCGGTGAGGCTGGGCGGCGGCGTGGTCATCAAGTACAACGCCAGCCAGAAATACGCCACCACCGCCTACTCCGGCGCGGTGTTCGGCGAGATCTGCCGCATGGCCGGCGTGCCCACCCAGCGGTTTGCCAACCGGGCGGACGTGCCGGGCGGCAGCACGCTGGGCAACCTGCAGGCCAACACGGTGCCGGTGCCCACGGCGGACATCGGCCTGCCCCAGCTGGCCATGCACTCGGCGGTGGAAACGGCCGCCTGCGCCGACGCCGACGCCATGCGCAAAGCGGTGGCGGCCTTTTACCGGGCGCACATCCGCGCGCTGGGCGACGGCCGCTGCACGCTGGAGCCGGAGGCCCGCACCGAATGACCGCCGGGACCACTGTGGGCCGCTACGCCCCCAGCCCCAGCGGGCGGATGCACCTGGGCAACCTGTGCTGTTGCCTGCTGGCCTGGCTTTCGGCCAAAAGCCGGGGCGGCAGGGTGATTTTGCGCATTGAGGATCTGGACGCCATGCGCTGCCCCCGCAGCTTTGCCGACCTGCTGGAGGCCGACCTGGCCTGGCTGGGCCTTGCCGCCGACGAGGGCGGCAGCGCCGGCGGGCCGAACGGCCCATACTACCAAAGCGAGCGGGCGGACATCTACCAATATTACTATGACAAGCTGGCGGGACTGGGGCTTGTGTACCCCTGCTTCTGCACCCGCAGCCAGCTGCACGCGGCCAGCGCGCCCCACCGCAGCGACGGCCAGGTGGTCTACCCCGGCACCTGCCGCGGCCTGACGCCGGGCGAAGTCGCCGAAAAAAGCCGCATCCGCCCGCCGGCCTGGCGGGTGCGGGTGCCGGAGGAGACGGTGGCTTTCACCGACGGGCATCTCGGCCCCTATGCCGAGGACCTGGCCCGCGACTGCGGCGACTTTATCGTGCGGCGGGCGGACGGCGGCTTTGCCTACCAGCTGGCCGTGGTGGTGGACGATGCCTTGATGGGCGTGACCCAGGTGGTGCGCGGGGCGGACCTGCTTTCCAGCACGCCGCGGCAGCTGTGGCTGTACCGGGTGCTGGGCCTGCGGCCGCCGGAATTTTACCACCTGCCGCTGCTGCTGGCCCCGGACGGACGGCGGCTGTCCAAGCGGGACGGCGACCAGAGCCTGGAGCATTTGCAGGCAAAGTACACGCCGGAGCAGATCGTCGGGCGGCTGGCCTACGTCTGCGGCCTGACCGACACCCCGGCCCCCCGCACCCCCGCCGAGCTGGCAGACGGCTTTTGCTGGGACAAGGTGCCAAAGCAGGACATCTGCCTGCCGGAGGGGCTGTTTTGAGAATGGGGAATGGGAAATCAAAAATGAAGAATTCAGGCGGGCCGCAAGGGTATTGGCAATGCCAGGTGCGGCACCCCTCAGTCGGCTGACGCCGACATTACCGGTTTGCGGTACCCGCATCATGCGGCGCATGCTGAAGCATGCTTGCATTCTGCGACCGCTGCACCTGCTCCGTCTCGCTTTCTCCGCCGCAGGCGGCGCTCGACTCCGCAGCCCCTTCCAGGGGAGCCTTTCAAAACGGCAGGTGCTTGGGAAGCCTCCCCTGTAAGGGGAGGTGTCGCCGCAGGCGACGGAGGGGTGCGGAACCTTGCGGTATGAGTGCCATTGTGAGATGGCCGCCAGCCTGCCGGCAGACCATTCCGACCTGCGGGAGCGGGTGATCCCGCACAAACGCCGACCGTCCCCCTTCAAGCCGTCAAGAACCGCTTATCTCTATAAAAAGCACAAAATACAAGCAAATCATCCCGATTGGAGGTCCTGATTCATGCAGCGATTTGAAGTCACCGGCATGAGCTGCGCGGCGTGCAGCGCCCATGTGGAAAAGGCCGTGGCCGCGGTGCCGGGCGTCAGCGCGGTGTCGGTCAGCCTGCTGACCAACAGCATGCAGGTGGAGTACGCCGCCCCTGCCACCGCCGACGCCATCTGCCGGGCGGTGGCCGACGCCGGCTACGGCGCGTCCCCCGCCGCCGACACCCCGGAAGCCGGGGAGGCCGCGCTGGAGGATACCGAGACCCCGCGGCTGAAGCGGCGGCTGATCGCCAGCCTGTGCTTTCTGGTGCCGTTGATGTACGTGACCATGGGCCACATGGCGGGCCTGCCGCTGCCGCCCTTTTTGGAGGGCAACGGCGCGGGCGCGCTGTGGTTTGGCCTGGTGCAGCTGGCGCTGACCCTGCCGGTCTGCTGGATCAACCGCGCGTTCTTTATCAGCGGGTTCAAGGGGGTCAAAAGCCGCGCCCCCGGCATGGACACGCTGGTGGCGCTGGGCGCCGGCGCGGCGCTGGCCTACGGTGTGTTTGCGCTTGTCATGATCTCCATCGGCCTTGCCTCCGGCGATGCGGCGCTGGTGGAGCAGTACCGCCACGACCTGTACTTTGAGTCGGCGGCGATGATCCTGACGCTGATCACCGTGGGCAAGACGCTGGAGGCCTACTCCAAGGGCCGCACCACCGACGCGCTGAAAAGCCTGATGCAGCTGGCCCCCCAGACCGCCTGCGTCATCCGCGGCGGGCAGGAAGTGACCGTACCGGTGGCCGAGGTGCGCACCGGCGACGTGTTCCTGGTCCGCCCCGGCGAGAGCATCCCGGTGGACGGCGTGGTGGAGGACGGCGTTTCCAGCGTCAACGAGGCCGCCCTGACCGGCGAGAGCATGCCGGTGGACAAGCAGCCGGGCAGCCCGGTCAGCGCCGCAACCATCAACCAGAACGGCGCGCTGACCTGCCGCGCCACCCGCGTGGGGCAGGACACCACCCTGTCCCAGGTCATCCGGCTGGTGCGGGACGCCGCCGGCACCAAGGCCCCGCTGGCCAAGACCGCCGACAAAGTTTCCGGCATCTTTGTGCCCACCGTCATCTGCATTGCGCTGGCGACCTTTGCGGTCTGGATGCTGCTGGGGCAGACCTTCCCGTTTGCGCTGGCTCGGGCCATCAGCGTGCTGGTCATCAGCTGCCCCTGCGCGCTGGGCCTGGCCACCCCGGTGGCCATCATGGTGGGCAGCGGCGTGGGCGCCAAAAACGGCATCCTGTTCAAGACCGCCGCCAGCCTGGAGACCACCGGCTACACCGACACCGTGGTGCTGGACAAGACCGGCACCGTGACCACCGGCGAGCCGACGGTGGTGGAGGTGGTGGGCACCCGCAACGTGCCCGCCAAGTTCCTGCTGGGTCTGGCCGCCGGGCTGGAGGCCCGCAGCGAGCATCCGCTGGCCCGCGCCATTTTGAAAAAGGCCGACGAGGACGGCGTCAAGTACCGCCCGGCCGGCGATTTCCAGGCGGTGCCCGGCAAGGGCCTGCTGGGCAAGGTGGCCGGCAAGGTGATGGCCGGCGGCAACGAGGACTTTATCCGCACCCAGTGCGCCCTGCCTGACGACCTGGCCGAGGCCGGGCGGCGGCTGTCCGCTTCCGGCGTGACGCCGCTGTACTTCTCGCTGGACCGGCACGCGGCGGGCGTCATCGGCGTGGCGGACGTGGTCAAGCAGTCCAGCCGGGAGGCCATCGCCCAGATGCGCGCGCTGGGCATGCACGTGGTGCTTTTGACCGGCGACAACCAGGCCACCGCCCACTATATCGCCGCCCAGGTGGGCCTTGACCCCGTCGACGTGGTGGCGGGCGTGCTGCCCGCCGGCAAGGAGGCCGAGGTCCGCCGCCTGCAGGCCGAGGGCCGGGTGGCCATGGTGGGCGACGGCATCAACGACGCGCCTGCTTTGACCCGCGCCGACACCGGCATCGCCATCGGCGCCGGGGCCGACGTGGCGCTGGACGCCGCCGACGTGGTGCTGGTGCGCAGCGACCTGGCCGACGTGCCCGCCGCGGTGCGCCTGTCCCGCCGGGTGGTGACGAACATCCACGAAAACCTGTTCTGGGCCTTCTTCTACAACGCCATCTGCATCCCGCTGGCGGCGGGCGTGTTCTACCACTGGGGCGTGCTGCTCAACCCGATGATCGCCGCCGGCGCCATGAGCCTGTCCAGCGTCTGCGTGGTGGCCAACGCCCTGCGGCTGAACACCGTCAAGCCGCGGGACACCGCCCACGACCACAAGCCCCGCCGCCGTGCGCCGCTGCCCCAGCGCCCCGCGCCGGCAGCCTGCCCCGCCGGCAGCTGCCCGGTGCCGCCCGCCCCCCAAACCGAATCAAACGCCCAAGCCGAACCCAACACCCGACCCGCCAAGGAGGGAACCGCCATGAAAAAGACCATCCATATCACCGGCATGATGTGCAGCCACTGCGAAGCCACCGTCAAAAAGGCGCTGGAGGCCGTGCCCGGCGTCAGCGTTGAAGCGGTCAGCCACGAGGAGGGCGTCGCCCGGGTGCTGTGCGCCGACGCCGTTGACCCCGCCGACCTGAAAGCCGCCGTGGAAGCCAAAGACTACACCGTGACGGGGATCGACTGATGGAGCGCCGCCACTACCGCTTTTACGGCCGGGTGCAGGGGGTGGGGTTCCGCTACCGCGCCCAGTACACCGCCAGCCACCTGGGCCTGACCGGCTGGGTGGCCAACCTGTGGGACGGCAGCGTGGAGATGGAAGCCCAGGGCGACCCCGCCGCGCTGGACCGGATGCTGCACCAGCTGCGCACCGGCAGCCGGTGGATCATGATCGAGCGTTTTACCTGCGAGGACGCCCCCGTTGACCCGGACGAGCGCAGCTTCCGCGTACGGGAGGGCTGGTGACCCCCGCCGCACACAGCGCACAACCATGCGCCCCTGGGGCCGCCCGGTTTTGGCCGGGCAGCCCCAGGGGCGCTTTGCCATTTTTCTGCCGCGGGAAAAGCCGCCGTCCCCCTGCCCCGCCGGGCCGGAATATGCTATAATAGGGGCAAATACCTGTTCCGGAGGGGGGACCGCCATGTCCGCTGTCACTGTCCGGGGCGTGGCCCTGGGCCAGGGCCGCCCCAAGATCATCGTGCCCATCTTTGCCCAAACTGCCGCCGACGCGGCCGGGCAGGCCGCCGCGCTGGGCGCCACCGCCGCCGACCTGGCCGAGCTGCGGCTGGATCCGCTGCGCGCCGGGGACGGCAGTTTGCCGGACGCCGCGGCGCTTTGCGCGGCCGTGCGCCGGGTGCGCACTGCGCTGGACGGCCGCCTGCCGCTGCTGGTAACGCTGCGCACCGGCGCGGAGGGCGGCAGCCGCCCCTGCACGCCGGAGGAATACGCCGCGCTGCTGGGCGGCCTGCTGGACGCCGCCGGCGCCTTTGAGCTGCTGGACGTGGAGTTTGCCGCCGCCGGGCCGCAGCTGCCCGCCCTGTGCCGCCGGGCGCAGGCCGCCGGGCTGGCGGTGGTGGCGTCGAAGCACGACTTTGCCAAAACGCCGCCGCGGGCCGAGATGGCCGCCGCGCTGTGCGCCATGGGCGACGCCGGCGCGGACATTGCCAAGCTGGCCGTTATGCCCGCCGGCCCGGCCGACGCCGCCGAACTGCTGGCAGCCACCGCCCTGGCTCGCAGCCGCCGTCCCGCCCTGCCGCTGATCACCATGGCCATGGGCCCGGCCGGCGCGGTGACGCGGGTGTGCGGCGGGGCCTTTGGCAGCTGCGCCACCTTTGGCACCGCGGGGGTGTCCAGCGCGCCGGGCCAGCCGGACGCCGCCCGGCTGCGCGCCGCCCTGGACGCCCTGGGCGGCTGCCTGGCATGACCGTGCCGCCGGGTGCGGCCGCCCGCCGCACCGAGCTTTTGGACAACGGCACCAGGGTGCTGACCGCGCCGGGGGCCGCCTTTGGCACCGACGCGCTGCTGCTGGCCCGGTTTGCGCAGCCCCGCCCCCGCGACCCGGCCGCCGACCTGTGCAGCGGCTGCGGCATTGTGGCGCTGGCCTGGCACGACGCCGGCCACCGCGGCCCCTGCACTGCGGTGGAGATCGACCCGGACGCCCACGCCCTGTGCGCCGCCGCGGTGGCGGAAAACGGCCCCGACGCCGCCCACATCCGCCCGGTGGCGGCCGACCTGCGCAGCTACGCCCTGTCCGGCCCCGAAAAAGGCCGCTATGCCCTGGCCGCCTGCAACCCGCCCTACTTTACCGGCGGCCTGCGCAGCCCCGACCCCCGCCGCGCCGCCGCCCGCCACGCCGACCTGTGCACCATGGCCGACGTGGCCGCCTGCGCCGCCCGGCTGCTGCGCAGCGGCGGCAAGCTGACACTGTGCCAGCGGCCCGACCAGCTGGCCGCGGTCATCGCCGCACTGTGCGCCGCCGGGCTGGAGCCCAAGCGCATCCAGCTGGTGCGCGCCGCACCGGGCAAGGCCCCCTGGCTGTTTCTTTTGGAGGCCCAAAAGGACCGCCGCCCCGGCCTGCGGTGGGAGCCGGACCTGCTGGTGGCCGCCGGCGTCCCCTACGGCCCCGGCCGCGCCGCCCTGTAAACCGTTCTTTTGCGGGCCGCCCCGCTGTTTTGCTGTTTTTGAGGTCACGTTATGGAACAGACCAGCCTATTTGAACGCAGCGTCTACCAGCCGCTGGCCGCCCGCCTGCGCCCCGCCGCGCTGGACGAGGTGGTGGGCCAGCAGCATCTGATCGGCCCCGGCAAGGTGCTGCGCCGCATCATCGAGCAGGACGCCCTTTCCTCCATGATCTTCTGGGGCCCGCCGGGGGTGGGCAAAACCACGCTGGCCAACGTCATTGCCAACCAGACCAGGGCCACCTTTATCAACTTTTCGGCGGTGACCAGCGGCATCAAGGAGATCCGCACCGTCATGCAGCAGGCGGACGACAACCGCCGCTACGGCGAAAAGACCATCGTCTTTGTGGACGAGATCCACCGCTTCAACAAGGCCCAGCAGGACGCTTTCCTGCCCTTTGTGGAAAAGGGCAGCATCATCCTGATCGGCGCCACCACCGAAAATCCCTCCTTTGAGGTCAACGGCGCGCTTTTGTCCCGCTGCCGTGTCTTTGTGCTCAAGGCCCTGACCGAGGATGACCTGATGCAGCTTTTGCGCCGCGCCCTGGCCAGCCCCAAAGGCTTTGGGGAGCAAAAAATCGACATCAGCGACGACGTGTTGCGCCTGATCGCCAACTTTGCCAACGGCGACGCCCGCATGGCGCTGTCCACGCTGGAGATGGCGGTGCTGAACGGCCGGCTGGAGGGCGACACCACCACCGTCACCGCCGGGGACGTGGAACAGTGCACCAGCCGCAAATCACTTTTGTACGACAAAAACGGCGAGGAGCACTACAACTTGATCTCGGCGCTGCACAAGTCGATGCGCAACTCTGACCCGGACGCCGCCGTTTACTGGCTGGCCCGCATGCTGGAGGCCGGCGAGGACCCGCTGTACGTGGCCCGCCGGGTCACCCGCTTTGCCGCCGAGGACGTGGGCCTGGCCGACCCCAAGGCGCTGCAGATCGCGGTGGCAGCCTACCAGGCCTGCCACTACATCGGCATGCCGGAGTGCACCGTCCACCTGACCGAAGCGGTGGTCTACCTGTCGCTGGCGCCCAAGTCCAACGCCCTGTACAAAGCCTACGAGCAGGCCAAAAAGGACGCCCTGACCCAATTGTCCGAGCCGGTGCCGCTGCACATCCGCAACGCCGTGACCGGCCTGATGGCCGAGGTGGGCTACGGCAAGGGCTACCAGTACGCCCACGACACCGCCGACAAGCTGACCGATATGCGCTGCCTGCCCGACTCGCTTTTGGGCACCGAGTACTACCAGCCCACCGACCAGGGCCTGGAGAAAAAATACGCCGAGCGCCTGGCCCAAATCAAGCAGTGGAAGCAGGAGCACGGGGGGTGACATTTTTCTTGTTTTCTTACCTTCAGCACAGTTCTTTGCATCGAGTAGTTGGAGCGAAATTCTAAGAAAAAAGAAAAAATCGCATCCCGTCCAAATACTTCTTTGAACAGGATGCGGTTTTGGGTCAGTTGCGAAAATCTCCCTCTATTGGGCCATCATAGGGCGGCGCTGTTTCTTCACCATTTAACACACGCAGAACCCCCAAGGCAAGCGCTTCCATCTCTCGCTCTCCCGGGACAACGTATACAGGCGCCAGATAATTGCATCGCTGCCGGAACCTCTGCTCAATCCAAGAGGAGCAGGCCATACCGCCAGTTAATATAACGGCATCCAACCGCCCCCCCAAGACCGACGCCATTTCTCCAACTTTTTTTGTGAGTGCATACAGGTAGCTTTCACACACTTTTATAGTCTTTTTTTCACCCGCCATAATCCGTTGCTCGATCTCCCGAAAATCATCCGTACCCAAAAGGGCCTTCATCCCACTGTCATTTTTAAGCCTGTGTTCCATCTCGTCTTCTGTCAGGCCACTTTGATAGCACAACTTTACCAGTGCTTGTTGCGGCAAATTGCCCGCACGCTGGGGTGTAAAGGGGCCTTCGTCGTCCCCCACCACATCCAGGATCCGACCATGGCAGTGGGCGCTGATAGACACCCCTCCCCCGATATGGGCTACCACGAAATTCATCTGTTCATATCGTTTGCCCAAATCAGCAGCCACCTTTCGCGCAGACGCTTTGGCATTCAGCGTATGGCAAAAGCTGCGGCGTTCAACGCCCGGATAGCCTGTCAGCCGTGCCACATCCAACATCTCATCGCTAGATACAGCGTCATAAATATAGGCCTGTATCCCTAAAGGCTGCGCGATTTCATAAGCGATCAACGCTCCCAAATTGGAGGCATGCTGCCGCAATTTCCCATGCATCAGCAACTGTACCATCCGCTCGTCAACCCGATGTCCTCCACCAGGGATTGGTGGAAGCAGACCGCCGCGAGCGGCAATTGCATCCAGCGTTTCCGGTGCAATGCCATGTTCCCGCATGGCTTCCATAACGCATGCTTTTCGCAGCGGAATTTGTGCCATCATCGTTCCACAGTCATCTAGGTCCTTTGCTTCGTGGCGAACCGTCTTTTCAAAAACTGCATCTTTCTTCTGGTATACTGCAACCTTTGTAGAAGTAGAGCCAGGATTGATTACCAGTATCCGATACTGTTTCATAGCCGGTCACCCTATCAATTCCATACCGCGTTTGAATGCCAGTACATTGACTTCTGCATAAGCAGGTTTTACCGTCTCGCGGATGATGGCATCCCAGTCAATGTGTTCCAGTCCCATGGTCCGAACCACAGCTCCCAGAAGCAGCACATTTGTCACCTTGGGATTTCCCAGTTTTTCTGCTTCTTCGGCTGCGTGAAACACATAGGTGGGCACACGCGCAGCAAGCTCTGCACAAATATTCGGCGGATATACGGCCACACCGGTGGCGACAGAAACCGGGTTGATCTGACAGTCATTCACGATTACGTTTCCCCCCGGTTTCAAGTATGGAAGCCAGCGCAACGCTTCCATTTTCTCAAACGCCACCAATAGATCAGCTCCTCCCGGTTCAATCACCGGCGAATTCACCGCATCCCCATATCGGATTTGTGAGGACACAGATCCGCCGCGCTGGGACATCCCATGAATCTCGCTCATTTTTACATCATATCCGGCACGCATCAAGCCAATCGTCATTAAGGTACTGGCCAAGATGGTCCCTTGGCCGCCGACCCCCACCAATAAAACATTGCGTGTCATGCTTGATCTCTCCCTTCCGTTTGAATCGCCTGCTTCGGGCAAATCTGTGCACAAATCGTGCATCCGACCCATTGCACCGGATCGATATATGCTTTCTTTGTTCTTCTATCGAAGGCAAGCGCCGGACAGCCACATCGTAAGCAAGCGCGACAACCGATGCACGTTTCCGCTTCAACATAACAGTGTTTGGTAAAGGGATTTTGGTATGCCTGTTTTTCTGCCTCGCTCAATCGTTTTAGCGCGCATGGGTAACGCGCAATGATAACCGAAGGTACATCTAAATCCAAGGCCTGGTCAAGTGCATGATCCACCTCATCCAGCTGGTTGGGATTCACAATCCACAAATGCTGGATTCCAATTGCGCGTACCACCGTCTCAATGGAAGTGGCATTGGCTATTTCCCCTTTTGCGTTCAGCCCGTTTCCCGGATTGTTTTGATGTCCTGTCATCGCGGTAATAGAGTTGTCCAAAATCACACAGATCGTACGGCTATTGTTATAAACAACTTCCAGAAGAGAATTGATTCCGGTGTGGAAAAATGTGGAATCTCCCAGAATTCCGACCACCCTCCGTTGATTGTTCGATTCCGTGTCTAACACTTTTTGTAGGCCATGCCCCGCGCTGAAACTTGCTCCCATACAAAAGCTGAAATCCATGGCATTATAAGGTGCATCGTATCCCAAAGAATAGCAACCAATGTCACCAGCCACGATCAAATCTTTGCGCCGCCCTAGGGCATAAAATACACCTCTATGGGGGCACCCGGCGCAAAGTGCCGGCGGACGAGGCAGCACATCGTCAGTGTCAGCAGTCAAAGCGGGAAGGGTCTGGTTAAAGAAAGCTTTACGCAATACGTCCGGCGTCATTTCTCCGGAAGGCGGCAGACAGTTTTTCCCCCGGATTTTTTCACCAAAGCCAAGACGTTCTACTTCTTCTTCGATAAATGGGTCGTTTTCTTCCACAATATAAACCACATCCACTCGGCTGCAAAATTCCGTCAATTTACGCCGGGGCAGAGGGTTCGTAAATCCCAGTTTCAAGTAGGAAGCCGTCTGGCCAAATACCTCGCGGGCATAATAATAACACATTCCGGAAGCGATAACTCCCACCTTGCTATCCGACTGATATTCTATACGGTTCAGCTGCGTTGACTCTGCATATTCGGCCATCTGGTGCAGGCGTTCTTCCACCTGCAGACGCAGCTTGCGGGAGTGCACTGGCACCGGCACATATTTGTGGATATTTTTTTGGTATGTACGTGCCGGGACCTGTTGCCGCGTACCGCACTCCACAATACTTTTGGAATGGCTAACACGGGTAGTGCTGCGAATCATGACCGGCGTATCAAACTGTTCGCTCAATGTAAAGGCCAGCGCCGTCATATCCTTACATTCCTGGCTATCCGCTGGTTCTAACAGGGCGATTTTACTGAACTTGGCATAATTGCGGTTATCTTGCTCATTCTGCGACGAATGCTGGCCGGGTTCGTCTGCGGTAACCAGAACCATACCACCGTTGACACCAGTATATGCAAAGGTGAACAGTGGATCTGCAGCTACATTCACACCAACATGCTTCATGGAAGTGATGCAGCGCGCACCGCCGAGAGATGCACCAATCGCCGCTTCAACAGCGACCTTTTCATTGGGCGCCCATTCTGCAGCAATATCAGAATATTTTGCCAGTGACTCCAGGATTTCTGTACTGGGGGTGCCAGGATAAGCGGAAGCAAACGTTGCCCCGGCTTCGTAAGCACCGCGGGCGATTGCTTCGTTTCCAGTCAGTAGCTTTTTCAACGGAAAATACCTCCTTTTTTCGCACGTGTTATCCATAATCAATCACTTCCCCAACGGCCACGCAGCCGCCAAAATCTTCAATCTATGTTCTTTTTTTCTAGATAACATCGTACGCTGGAATTTTTTCACTATTTGTCGGCTTGCGGAACTATACTGCTCAACCGCTTATGATGCGTGGCTGACCACCGCAGCGAGCAGGATAGACAACAACTTTTCCTCCGCCGTGGCTCCGCGGGATGCCAAAACCACTGGGCAGGCTGCTCCTACTACAATACCAGCCATTCGCGCTCCAGCACTGACAGTCAATGCCTTTCCCAATATGTTGCCTGCATGGATATTCGGAACGATCAGAGCGTCGGCCTGTCCGGCTACCGGACTTTCATATTTCTTTATCGCGGCAATGTCCGCATCCATAGCACAGTCATAGGAAATCGGCCCCGCCACGATGCAATCAGCGATCAATCCCTCACGATTCATCTGCTGCAGCCGCTCTGCGTCCTGCGTTTCCGGCATTTTAGGATTTACTTTTTCCACGCATGTCAAAACTCCCACACGCGGGCAAGAGATCCCCAAGGCCCGCAAAACAGACACCGTATTCTCAATAATAACCTTTTTTTGCTCCAATGTCGGATAGGGCACCATTCCCCCATCCGCCACCGCCACCAGTCTGCCGTGCAGTTCAAATACCGCCACGTGGGACAGCGTATCGCTTTTGCGTAAGCCGCTGTCACGATCCACTACTGCAGCCAGAAGGTTCTTTGTGTCTGTGGCCCCCTTCATCAAAACGCTTGCTTTTCCCTGTCGAACTAAATTGACTGCCATCCGGCAAGCCTCTATATCATCGGCAGCAGGAAACAGATCCTTTTCCGTAATTGATAGTCCTGTCTGTTCGATTAACGGATACAGTTTTGCTAGATTTCCAACCAAAAGCGGTTGAATCAGCCCACGCTGCTGCGCCGCTGCCGTCGCTTGTAGCGTGTGCAGATCTGCCGCACAGGCAATCGCCATCGGCTGCGGCTCTGCCTGATCGACAATCTGATTCAAAAGTTCTTTAAATCTTTCCATTGCCTGCTTCTCCTTTCTCATCAGGAATTGCCCCTCTGGGATGCAAACACGCCACCATATGTCCTGGCGCAATTTCTCGCAGGGCAGGCTTTTTCTGACTGCACTCCGCGGTGGCATAGGGGCACCGCGGATGGAAGGCGCAGCCCGACGGTTTGTGCAACGGGCTGGGCGTCTCACCGGCCAGGATCACTCGCTCACGGGAATGCTCCTCTGCATAATTGGTGGTAGGCACTGCTGCCAGCAGGGCGTTGCTGTAGGGGTGGCTTGCCTCGCGGTACAGCTGCTCAGAATCCATGACTTCCACCAATTCTCCCAGGTACATAACGCCAATGATATCGGCGATATGCTGCACCACCGCCAAATCATGCGCAATAAACAAATAGGTCAGGTTAAAATCACGCTGCAATTTTTTAAACAGATTGATAATCTGTGCTTGGATTGAAACATCCAATGCCGAGACCGGCTCGTCACAGACAATCAGTTTAGGGTCGCAGGCCAGCGCTCTTGCAATTCCCAGACGTTGGCGCTGGCCGCCACTCATCTCGTGCGGATACCTTCCCCCCAGTTCCTTGCTTAGGCCAACCGTTTCTAGTAAAGCGTTTACCTGATCCTCCAACTCGTTTTTTGTTCTGAATTTTTCCCCGCCGGCAGTCAATGCTTCCTGCACAATGGAGGCTGCCGATTGGCGCGGGTCCAGAGAACCATACGGGTCTTGGAAAATCATTTGGATTTGACGCCGTATCTTCTTTAGCTCCGCCTTGCTGAAATGTGTGATATCCGCGCCGCCAAACCAGATTTTTCCCTCGGTGGGTTCGTTGATGCGAAGAACACATTTGCCGGTTGTCGTTTTCCCGCAACCACTTTCTCCCACCAAGCCAAAGGTTTGGCCCTCCTGAATCGAAAAGGTTACGCCGTCCACGGCCTTGACGCAGCTTTTTTCACCGCCAAAAAAGCCTCTGGACGTGAAATACATTTTCAGCTCCTGCACTTGCAGCAGAGGCGCCTGAGTTTTTGTTTCCTTTGCCATAAGCTACGCCTCCTTTTCCAAAGTAAAATGGCAGGCGGCCATATGACCTTTTTCCCCGGCCGGTTTCAGCTCCGGGCAACTTTGCCTGCATTCGTCCTGAGCATAGGGGCAGCGTGGATGGAAGGAGCACCCCTGCGGCAAAGCTGCCAACGACGGTGGATTTCCCTTGATAGGAGTAAGCTCTTCCTTCTTTTGACTTCCCAACGCAGGAACAGAATTTAAAAGCCCCAGCGTATATGGGTGCCGCGGTTCTGTCAGCAGTTGTTCGGTTGTGCCAGACTCTACTACTTTTCCTGCGTACATTACGTATACCCGGTCTGCATACCGAGTTACCAACCCCAAGTTGTGAGTCACTACGACGACCGACGTCTGGTTCTTGTGTACCAGCGATAGCAACAGTTCCATGACCTGAGCCTGTGTAGTGACATCCAGCGCAGTGGTTGGTTCATCCGCAATGATCAAGCGAGATTGGCAAGCAACACCGATGGCAATCAATACACGCTGCCGCATACCGCCGCTCATTTCAAAGGGATAGTTTCTCATTCGGGTTGACGGATCCGGGATTCCCACGCTATCAAGTGCGGCCGTCCCAATTTCCCACGCTTTTTTCCGGCTGACATGCATATGGTGGCAAATCACGTCTGTAATTTGCTGTCCAATGGTAAATACCGGGTTCAGACTTGTCATCGGCTCTTGAAAAATCATCGAGATTTGTGCACCGCGCACCGCCTGCATTTCTTTCCGGCTCAAAGTCAGCAGGTTCCTGCCTCTAAACAGGATCTCCCCGCCTACGATTCTGCCCGGTGGGCTTTGCACCAGCTGCATCACTGACAACTGCGTAACAGATTTACCGCATCCACTTTCTCCAACGATGGCAACGACCTCCTGCTCATCCACATGGTAAGAAACGTCATTTACAGCTTTAACCTCTCCATCTTGTGTAAAAAAGGAGGTACGCAAATGCTTTACTTCTAAAAGATGTGTCTTTTCCATTACAGTTTTCCTCTCAGGCGCGGGTCAAGCGCATCTCGTAGCGCGTCTCCAACAATATTGAATGCAACCACAACCAGCACCACACAAAGACCTGGCAGCACTGCCAGCCGCGGCTCCAGGATCAAATAGCTAAACCCTTCTGATACCATAGAGCCCCAGGCCGGCGTAGGAGCCGTAATACCAATTCCCAGAAAGCTCAGATTGGCTTCCAGCATGATTGCCTGGCCCAGATTCATTGTGAATACTACAATCAGCGGGGCAAAACAGTTTGGTAGCAGATGGAACAGGAGAATTTTCCAGGCGGGAAGCCCAATCAGTCGGGCCGCAACAATATAATCATTTTCCCGCAAAGTCAGCACCATACTGTTCACCATGCGGATATACGTAGGCACCAGTGAAACGCCGATCACGATGCTGATGCCGAACAGATCGCCACCGACTACAGACGCCAGAACCATATTCATAATCAGTGGTGGAATCGACAGCAGTGCATCGGTTACTCGCATAATAATCTGTTCTGCCACACCCCCACAATATCCGGCAATCAAGCCTAGCAAGGTTCCCACAACAGCCGCAAGGATACTTGCGCCAAGACTGACAACCAGTGAGATACGCGCTCCATACAACAAACGGGTCAGCAAATCTCGCCCCAGGTTATCGGTTCCCAACACATATTGCCGAGAAGGGCCTGTCAACGCATCTTGTAACGACTGTTCGTATGGCGTATACGGAGTCAATACCGGTGCCAAGATAGCAATCAGGATAAAAAGAAGAATGATTGCAAAGCAGACATAGGTCAACACATTTCTGCCCAGCATCACGCGCAGAATGTCCTTGAATCTTTGCTTCATATCCTCACCCCCTGGATTTCCTGATTTTGGGATCGACAACACCGTACAACAGGTCAACGATCAGGTTAAACGAAACTGTCACCATCGAAATCATAAACACGCAAGCCTGGATAACTGCGTAATCCCGTCCATTGATCGCCGTTATCAATAATGTGCCGATTCCTGGAATATTGAACAGCTGCTCTACCAGAACAGACCCACCCACTACCGTGCGGATCTGCATTGCAATAATAGTCAATACCGGGATCAGCGTATTTTTCAGCGCGTACAAAAAAATCACCCGGCGTTCACCAAGTCCATTCGCCCGTGATGTGCGGATATAGTCCTGATTGATGACTTCCAGCATGTTCGAGCGCGTTTGCCGCGCCACAGATGCCGTCATGCTCAGCGACAGACAGAACACCGGCAAGATGGCCCTGTAAATATATTGACCAAAATCTTCCGTCGGTGCCGTATATCCTTGGATTGGCAGCAGGTGCAGCGTCATGGCAAACAAATAAATGCAAAGGATGCCGATCCAGAACACCGGCGTTCCAACGCCAATTGTGGATACCAATGTAACTACTTTGTCCGCTGTTCGTCCCCGATGCGTAGCACTAACAATCCCCAGCAAGATTCCCAAAATCGCTGAAAGCAGCAGCGCCGGCACACCAATCGAGACAGTGACCGGAAGCCGTTCCTGCAAGATCGTATCCACACCCCGATGAAATGTAATAGATTCCCCCAAGTCACCCTGCAGAACTCCTGTAATCCACAGTCGGTATTGCTCAATATAAGGCTTATCCAGATTGTATTCTGCACGCACTCTCTCGATATCTTCCACGCTTGCCTCGGTTCCAACTGCCAGCACTGCCGGATCGCCGGGCAAAAAACGAACCAATGAAAACGTGATTGTGGAGATCAAGAATACGACAAGTACAGAAATGCCAAGTCTTTTGAGCACAAATCGTATCATGTTGTCACCGCCCTTTTAAAGAAAGGCGTCTGCCCGGTTATACACTGGGCAGGCGCCGCTTCCCATTTCATCCAGACATTATGCTTCCAGCCACGCCTGCCAAAGTGTGTTATTGTTAACTGCCACTTCATCAAAGTTAGCGTCATGCAAAGTGGGAACACTAATCGTGACGCCTCGCACGACGAAAACCGGCTTTACCAGGCAATGCTCATAGAAAACCAGGTTGACAGCCGAACGGAAGCTGCTATTTGCTTCCTCACCACTAGAGCTGCGGCCTGTCATAATAGCCTCATTGATATCATCCAGGTGCAGGAAGCTCTGAACCCCAAGACCGCTTTCGATGCCCTGCACGAAGCAAGCCGCCATTTGGGAATGCTGTGTGTTATAAACATTCATCGGATGAAGCAGGATCCCATCCCATTGCCCGATCTGAGAAGCATAGTTCGCCATTTCAATTGGGTTCAATGTCACTTCGATCCCCACCGCAGCCAGCTGTTCTGCCAAAATCTGTGCGGTATCCTGGATAATGCTCTGTGTCTGGAAAGTAATGGTTGTTTCAAAGCCATCCGCATACCCTGCGTCGGCTAGCAGCTGACGAGCCATTTCCGGATCGTAGTCGTAGCTTCCCATCTCATCGTTGTACTGGCCCATACCAGGCAGGGCCCATTGATTGCTGACTTCACCATATCCTGCGCAAAGCGTATCAATGATCGCCTGGCCATCAATCGCGTAGCTGACGGCTTTTCGGACATCCTCATTTGCAAAGGGCGACCCCTCGTTGGCGGAACTGTAACACATTGTATAAGCTGTTGCTGGCAGAACCGATTGTGTCACCGTATATCCGTTGGCCGCCATAGTGTCTGCAATGCTATAGTCATAGGTCTGCATCAGCTGCAGTTCCCCCGCCTCCATAGAGGCCTGTGAAATCAGGTCGTTGCCGTAAATCATTACATTGACACCGTCCAGATTCGGGACCCCTTGCCAGTAGTCGTCGAACCGGATAAACTCCAGCCCTACACCGTGGTTCCACTGTGAGAACCGGAATGGGCCTGTTCCAATAGGTTTTTCTGCCATGCCTTCCTCTCCACCCGTGTCATAAGCGACTTTGGATGTAATGTGGCAGGTTCGTGTCAACGCGTAGGGGAACAAGCTATCCCATTCTGCCATGTGAACCACAACAGTCTCATCGTCTACCACTTCCACAGACTCGACATCATTATAAAAAGAACTGGTCAAAATTCCATTTTCCATATAGTTTTCAATGTTCCATGCAAGGGTCTCGGCATCCAAAGTGCTTCCATCATGGAAAGTCACACCATCCCGTAATGTCATGGTATAGGTCAGTGCCTCTGGATCTTCTTCGAAAGACTCCACCAAATACGGATATGGTTCTCCGTCTTCCCCCATGCGAAGGATTGTTTCATACATGACAGAAGCGATCAGATTTTCGGTTGTGTTGCGCATTCTCCATCCAAGCAAAGTTGTGGGTTCACTTGCCACCGGAATATTGACCGTCCCCCCTTGGCTAATTTCCACTGCCTCCTCCTGCGTTGACTGTTCCGACGCCTGAGAGGTGTCGGCCTGAGATTGGGATGTTTCGCCATCCCCGCTGCCACAAGCTGCCAGAGAAAACAGCAAGGCTGCGCTAAGCGCGAGGAATAGATGTCTTTTCATTGTTTCCCTCCTGTTTGTTATAAATTTGCTTTTACAGCTCTATGGCTGTTACTCCTTGGTTCATGCTTCCTTATGGATTTCCTTTACAAGCGCCCGGCAGGCAGCCGCCATCAACTGCTGGTCCGAACCGATACCGATGCATCTTGCACCCTTTTTCCGAAGCTCTTTGATCTGTGCAGGCGTTGAAGCAATGTCGCACATGCACTTTCCGTTTTTCTGTACTGCGGCGTATATTTTCTCCGTCGCGGCCTGGACCAGCGGGTGGTCATTCTGACCCGTCACCCGGTAAGACGCCGCCAAATCAGAAGGACCGTGGCCCACCAAGTCAATGCCGTCTACCGCTGCAATCTCGTCAACATTTTCCACACCTGTTTTCGTTTCCACCTGAATCATGATCAATGCCTCATCGTTGGCACGCCGGGCATATTGCTGGTAATTTGCGCCGTCCAGACCGTAACGGGCTGCGCGTGTGATTGGGCAAAATCCCCGTCGGCCTACCGGCGGGAACTTGACCGCTTGCACCAGCTGTTCCGCTTCCTCACAAGTCTCAACTCCGGGCAGATGGATTCCATCCGCCCCGTAGTCCATCATCCGACCGATCCGTTCCGGATCGGCATCCGGAACCCGCACAAAGCACGCTCCACCCTGTGACTGCACTGCTCGGATCACATGCAAGATCGTTTCCTCATTAAAGGGATAGTGTTCCATATCCACTGTAACGATATCCACACCGCACAGCGCCAGTACTTCTGCTGCGGACGGATCCGGGAATCGCACCATGGCCGAAATCAGGAGTTCCCCCTGTTCCAGCTTTTTTTTAACTGATAAACGGCTCATAAATAAACCCCTTTCTCTAACAGACGCCAAATACGCCCGCCATCTCATCAATTTTAAGAATTAAATTCAGCAAGCCCTTCAATCGCATATACCCGCACCGGGCAAGAGTCCAAGCCGACAATGGGCAAAGGTGCATAGCTGATAAAAAATGTTTCTTTCGTCAGCTTTTCTAGATTCTGCAGTACTTCCAAAAAAAGGATATTTTGCGCCATTAAAATATCGTGAAACGGCTTCACATTCTCCACGCAGTCTTCAATGGAAACACCGTCACCAAACCCCACGCACTGCACCTTGTGTTCGGCAAACCAGTTGGCACTATCCTCGCCAACAACCAGGCGGTGATCCTGCGGGCCATTGGTCGCCGGTGTGAAAGGCGCCAACTTATGAGGACTATCCAAAATAACGGTATCCCCCGGACGAACCCGCTGTCCAATGGCCTGTTCCAAATCTTGCCCCGTGATTTGATGGTTTGGCGGCAGATCCAATATAGCGTACAGCCCTCTCCCCAAGAAATTGGTCAGGGGCAACTCTGCCACACTGGGCCATTCGTCGTCATGATGGTAAGGGCATTCACAGTGTGTTCCCAGGTGACTGGTCAAATCCATAATTGTATGAAAATCCGGAATCGCTCCGCCCGTATTGTAGCGCCATAAACGGCAGCGACGACTTTCCGTTGCCGGATCCAACACTTTGGTCAGGTCTACAATTCGGAGCTCACCTTTCTCGCAAACAGCGGAAGGTAACGTTTCCGGCCGGCGGGTAGGGACGCCTGCCGTCCAATGACAAACGCTATTTGAGGATTGAAGCATAATCATTTTCTCCTTCACTAAATAAATTCTTTCAAAGATCAGAGCATCACTCCTTGCGGTAAGAAATCACCTGTGTTGTATCACGTTCCTCCATTGCATGGATTAGTTCAACCACAAATGCATGGGCCGGCGCAGGGACTCCGCTCTTTCTGCTTGCCCGCACTACGCTGCCGCTTATCGTATCCACCTCACTACGGCGCCCACGTGCAATATCAGAGCAGATACTGGTAATGCCTTGCGGCCCGTTACGGCAAACTGCCCTCACTTCGTCAATTTTTTCCTGCTCGTCAAAATCCAAACCGATCCCCTTTGCTACACTTACCGCTTCGCGAATCAATGTTTCGCACAGCGCCCAAGCATGCGGATTTTCGGCAATATATCCCAGCGGCACTTGAAGTATCCCCGTCAGCGCACTGGCCGATACATTGGTAAACATCTTGTCCCAAATCAGTTTTTGCACATTCGGACTGCAATCTGTCTCAATTCCACATCGGGTAAAAATATCCGCAATAGAGTTTAAGCGTTCGACCGGCCCTTGCAGCGAACCAATATGAGTCGGTCCGCTACCGCCATGACGGATGTGTCCCTCCCCGAGCTGAGAACTGTTATGCTGTGTTGTTCCCATGATCACATGGGAACAGTCCACAAATTTCAGCAGTATCTCCTCATGACCACTTCCGTTTTGCAACGTCATCAGGCAGGTGTCCGACCCGATCAGACTTCGATTTTTTTTCAGTGCATCATAGCTATACATCGCCTTTACAAATACAATAAGGAGATCGACCTGTCCTAAGCCTGTGCTATCGGAAGCGGCATCTGGATACTGCGTCCAGGACGTACCATCTGGTTCTTCCACACAGACACCATTTTTTCGGATCGCATCTACCAGTGGTTGGTTGACATCTATCAACACTACTTGATTCCAACGACTAAGAGCCGCGCCAAACAGACACCCCATAGCGCCAGCTCCCAAAATTCCAATTTTCATGCCACATCATTCTCTTTCTTAACCAACCCCATCGCTCAAGGGCAAATGGATTGGCTGCTTACTTTCACAGCAGATCTACGCTGACCTTTACCACCACTTTACGGTATTGCTGCGGCTCATTGCCGCACATTACACCTGGGCGGTGGGCATCTTCCGGGAAAAAAATAGCGATGCATCCAGCCCATGCATACACGAACCGCTCATCCTTAACGCCATTATATAAGTACAAATCCTCTTCTTCATTTTGCTGTACCAAAGTGCCAACGTTCTCCGCAGGCGCTATCCCGCACTGCTCCTGCCCGGAAATCCAATACTGCACGTCAATGTATTTGCGATGCAATTCCGGCGCAGTCTGTTCCAGCGACTTGGAAGTCAGATGAAACAAATTGGCATACATTTTATCTCCATCGATTGCATATTTTCCATCCTTCAGCGCAGAGAAGTCTGTTTTCAAGACATAGCGAATGGCCCGCTGAAGTACATCTGAATATTGCTCAATTCTAGCCATCGCATTTCCCGGCAGGAAAATCATACATTACGTCCTTTCTTTTTTGTAAACAGGGAAAAGGGAGCGGTTTATATGTTTTTGGCAATCGATTGCAATAAAATAATAGCACCGCGCCCACGCATAAGTCAATATGTTTCCCGCAGCTTACACAATATTCTATGTTTTTCACAATGATTATTGTGCTTTTTACTCTATTTCGACCAGTGATTCTGTGGTGAAGCGCCCCTCACAAAACAATCCATTGCATTATTCCCCCGCTTATTCTATTTTTCCGGCGTTCCTACACATTGATTTTGATTTCTTAAATTGCATCAGTTGTCAAAAATGCATTTTTATGGTAAATTTTTATTGCATCCCTCAATTCAGATTATATCTTCTGTGCGCCAATCCCACAGAAAGGAGTGAGCCCCTCCCCTTGACTATTTATGACATCGCAAGGGAGGCTGGCGTTTCGGCCAGCACTGTTTCCCGGGTTGTGAACAACAAACCAGGCATCAGCGTTAAAACCCGGCAAAAAGTACTTGCTTTATTGGATCGATATCATTATGTTCCAAATGAAGCCGCCCGCGGGCTGGTAACAAGTAGCAGCAGGCTAGTCGGCATCTTAATTGCGGATATCCGTTCCCAGCACCATGTTCAAGGTGCTTATTACATCGCCAATGAACTTTCTAAATTGAATTACTGTAGTTTGATTCTGAATACCGGTGCAAACGATGATGAACGCGTTGCTGGTATTCGTATGCTGGAGCAACGCAAAGTAGAAGCTGCCGTTCTGATGGGTTCGGTATTTCAGACAAAAACGGCAGAGACTGCTATTCGACAGTATTTACCAAATGTTCCGGTATTTATGCTGAACGGTTTTATCAATTTGCCCAATGTTTATGGTGTTCTTTCCGACGAACGCACCGGTGTTGCCGAATGTGTCGCGCTTTTGAGTAAAAAGAATAAAAAGCGA
>ERZ1643249.1446-NODE-1446-length-23987-cov-8.359519_pt1 | contig 23987 bp, 20 predicted proteins | sample MGYA00579263_ERZ1643249 | MGnify/ENA primary metagenome ERZ1643249 (study PRJEB29033, sample SAMEA4952264) | chicken gut metagenome | biome: Broiler Chicken; feature: Gastrointestinal Tract; material: Caecum | place: Ireland | collected 2018 | study: Broiler... | reverse complement strand
GACGGTATGACTTTGATTGGTGATGGTACAATGGAAAATCCTTATACGTTGCAAGTAGCAGAGCAAGTAGAAGAACCGGAAGAAAGTGGTAGTGTTGATAATAATCAGGAGAATAGTTTTAAGAATCCGGAAACAAGAAGTATGATTACGATTGGAGTAACGATTGGTTTGATTGTCGTGTTAGGAACAGGAGCTTTTGTTATCTATCGAAAGAAAATGAAAAAAAATTAAAAAAGTAGGAATTTTAAAAATTGGAAAAGAAAAGGTAGGGGAATATTAAAAAATGCTCTAGGGGGAAATAAAATATTCCTCTTCTTTTTTGCCTCAATTTAAAAAATTGGTCATTTGCATTCCTTTTCTCTTTTTGTTATCTTGATGGGAAAAGGAGATGAACAAATGACTAAGTTCTATTCATTACTTTATGACAGTACCTTCAAATATTTTCTAAAAGAAAGTTCTCATCTAAAATTCTTTTCCGATTTAATAGAAAAAGAGACTGGTTATTCTTTAATGGATTATGAGTTTCATGATCAAGAATTAAATACAGGGAATCATAAGAAAGATTTTCGTTTAGATATATTATTAAAAAAAGAAGATCATTTAATTATTATTGAATTAAATTCTTCTTATAATACTTATACCAAACGGAAGAATTATGCTTATTTATATCGTATTGCTAGTGCTATCTATGAAAAGGGAGAGGACTATGAAAAGAAAAGACAGGTTACTTTGATTAATATGAATAATTGGACTTGTGAAGAGAAGAAAGAAGAGAGTGTCGATTATTATAATTTTCATAGTACGAAGTATCAAAGAGTGATAGAGGGTATTGAAAGTTTTGAAATTTATCTAGGAAAATATAAAGGTAAGGTATATAATGGAAGTAACAAAGTGGAGGCAGGTTTTGCTTTATTTACAGCTCAAAGTTATAAAGAGGCACGAGCGATTGTAGGAGATTGGAAGGAAGGAGGAGAAATCGTGGACGAAGCTTAAGAAAAATTTTGATATTAAAACAATCATGGACTTAGTTGGCCTTGGCAAAGAAGAAATATTAAGTTTACGATAAGAAGGAGAAAGAAATCCTTCTTTTTTGATTTCATTATGAATTTTGAAAAGTTTTAAGAAAAGGAACTAAAAAAGAGGTTGGAAAGCCTCTTTTTCTTATAAGATAGAAATTAAAATTAAAACCGTATTATGAATCGCATGCATTGTCATGGAAGTAAATACTGTATCTGTTTTATCATAGGAGTAGGCGAAGAAGAAGCCTAAACTACCATAAGGAATAATATATAAGTATTCAAATGGGGTAGTGGCATTTCCTAAAACATGTAGAAGTCCAAAGATGAAACCAGATACAAAGCAGAAGATCCATTTGTTTTTGAAGATTCCTCGAAAGGTTTTTCGAAATGTAATTTCTTCAATGATGGGGGCAAGAATCCCAGCGGTAATGAGCATTAAAAGAGGGGAAGAACCGATCATAGTTTGTACCGCTGTTTCATTGTTGGAACTTTGTAGCGGTGTAAAACGAGCGATTAAGACATTAGATATCATCATAATGATTAATCCTACAAACCAATATCTTAAGCCAATATCGAAGTCTTCTTGAAAATTATTTTTATATCTTTTAAATTCTTGAATGAGTTCTTTTCGATAAATTAGAACAATCAGTATCAATAATAGAATATCGGCAAAAGTTGAGACGATGACTTGATCTCTCATCGTAAAGTTCTTTAAATCCATTCGAAATAAGAATACAGCTAAATATTGAAAATTGGCAGAGAAAAAATATAAAAAGATAACAAGAAGAGCTTTTACAATTTCAATTAATCTTTCTTTTTTCATAACATCACCTATTTTATCTTACCACGAATGAAGGAAAAATAGTATCCTTTTTCTTGGGAATTTTGTCGATAAAATAATAGGTCATATCTTTTAAAATAATCTTTTCTTTTTCCTTTTGCAAATTGCTTTTACTAATTCTTGGTACTTTGTATCATAAGCATAACTTTGGGGTGGTACAAAGCCATAAACTTCTTTTAATTGGGATAAAGGAAAGGGCTTTTCCAAAAGATCGACATGTTTTATTTCGTAAGCATATTTTGCTTCCTTTAATCCTTGGTTAAATTCAAAGTTTCCATATCCTTCTTTTTCAATTTTATTGGGATAATGAATAATATTTCCTAATTCTATCCTATATTTTAAAGCACAGGTTGGGAAAGTTTCATATACGTATAGGATTTCAATTTCTTGTTTGGGATAGTATTTTCGAAATTCATAATTTTTTTCTTTTGTACAAATTCTTTTAAGAGCATCTGGTCTGATGCTTAGAAAGATGCCTTTTTTTCTTTTCGTCATTTAATACACCTCGATTCTGCTACTTTTATTATATCAGACTTTTTTTCTTATTGCTTTCTCTTTTGCTTCTTGTTATACCAAAAATAACAGAAAAGAAAAAATTATGGGAGGATCGGAAATGAGAAAATTTGAAAAAGATTATATTATGTTAGCAAGTGAGATATTACAAAGGGGTATTGAAGTAGAAAATAGAACGGGAGTGAATACTCTTAAAATTCCTAGTTATAATTTTGAAATAAATTTAAGCGAAGAATTTCCTATCTTACAGACAAAGCAAACCTATTATAAGAATGCAATTATAGAGATGCTTTGGATTTGGCAAATGCAATCGAATGATGTGAGAGATTTACATCAACGGGGAGTGCATATTTGGGACGAGTGGATGGTTGATCCAGATGAAATTTATCGTATTTATGAACCAATCACAGAGGAATATGAGAAAGAAAAAGAAGTAGTTGTTTTAGATTCTTTTAGTGTTTCAGTAGAAAATCCAAATGGAGAGTTAAAGCCGAAATATGATGAAAATGGTAATGTTATGAAAGCTAAGAGTTTGGTTGAAGGAAAAAATATTTAAGCTGCTAAATTTTATGGAAAAGAATATGCTTATACCCTTGGAACGGCTTATGGCTTTATTACTAAGAGATATCAGCATACGCAAAACTTAATCAATACTTTAAAAACGAATAAAAATGATCGGAGAATGGTAAAAAGTTTATGGCAAGATGAGTTTTTACGTTCTGCTGTTCTTCCTTCTTGTGTTTGGTCAACAGAATGGGATGTAACGGGAGATACTTTAAATTTATCCGTCCATCAGCGTAGTTGTGATGTTCCATTAGGCTTGCCTTTTAATGTAACACAGTATGCCACACTTTTAAAAATGATCGCGCAAGTTGCTGATTTAGAAGCTGGAAAAATTAATTATTCCATTAAAGATGCTCATATCTATGTGAATCAGATCGAGGGAATCGAAGAGCAAATAAAGCGTTATAAAAGATATAGAGAATTATTAACGCAATATAAGGATAACTTGGCTGATTTTCAAGCTTATAAAACAGGTCTCGATTTATTTTTCATGTGGCGGAGACGGTTCCAAATTTAGAAGAGACTCCTTATATTAGAAATAGTAGATTGGATAAACGCATTATGGATATCATAGAAAGTGAAGAAAGCCCTTACTTATGGTTAGATAAAGATGTAAAAGATTTCTTTGCTTTTGATAATTCAAGAGAATTAAAACATATAAAAGTAAAGAATTATAAGCATATGGGTAAAATTGATTTTCCGATTGCTCAGTAAAAAGTGTTGTTTTCTAAAGAAAAAAGCAAGAAGGCAATGCTTTTTTTGACAAAAATAAGATATCATGTTATACTATAGTTCACTTAAGGGGAGGTATTATTAATGGATAATTATTATGGAATTTTAGGAGTAAGTAGAAACGCTTCGCAAGAAGAAATAAAAAAAGCTTTTTATCAAATGGCACGGAAGTATCACCCAGATAATAATCCAAGTCAAGATACAACCGAAATGATGCAAAGAATCACCCTTGCTTATCAAACATTAAGTGATGAAAGTAAGAAAGTAGTATATGATAGAGTATATGATTTCAAATTTAGACAGCAAAGAGGCTCTTTTTTTTCTCAGACTGATTATTCACAAAATACTACAAAAAATAAGACAGGGGAAGAAAATTTTTGGGAATTTTATCAAGAATTTTTTAATGCAAGGAAATACCAGCAAGATGTATGGGAAGAAAGAAGAAAAAAACATCAACAAGATTGGGAAGAACAGTTAAAACGATATGAAAGAGAACGAGAAGAAAGGCAGAAACAGTATCAAAGAGAACGTGAGGAACGTCAAAAGCAATGGGAGGAAAGGCAGAAACAGTATCAAAGAGAACGTGAGGAACGTCAAAAACAATATCAAAGAGAACGTGAGGAACGTCAAAAGCAATGGGAAGAAAGGCAGAAACAGTATCAAAGAGATAGTAATACGAAATGGAAAATATTCTTTGGGGAAAAGGATTGCGTCAAAAATTCAAATAATGAAGAAGACAAAAGTAATTTTAAAAAAGCACTTCAAAAGGTTCTGAAAAAAAGTAAAAGGTACTAAGAAATAAAGACTATGATAAAATATTATAAAATAAGGGCATTTTTGGGCTGGAATTAGAATGCTTTTGACAAATCAAGAAAAAATGTGTATAATGGGTATCAAGAAAGGAGTGGGAATGTAAAAATCCCACTCTTTGTTTTCGGTAAAGGAGGCTTTATGAAAGAAAAGATTGAACAGTTATTAAAAGAACCATTAAAGGAACTTGATATGTTTGTGGGTGATGTTTATTATACCGAGGAAGAGGGAATTCGTTCCCTTAATATTGAATTAGATAGTGATACGGTGATCGATGTAGAGCGTATTACGAAAGCAACGAAGGTCATTAATCCTTTAATCGATGAAAAGCACTATGCAGATGATGTTGATGTTCTAGATATTCATTCAAAGGAAAAAGGAGAGGAAAAAAGTGAATAATAAAGAGTTTTTAAAAGCGGTAGATAATATCGTAAAAGAGAAAAATATTGATAAACAAATTGTATTTGATGCGATGCAGCAAGCGCTAACTTCTGCTTATAAGAAAAATTATAATACCAAAAATAATAATGTAAAAGTTATCATTAACGAACAAACAGGAGATATCAAAGTATATTCCTATTTAACAGTTGTTCCTGATGATAAGATGACAAAAGAAGAATATGAAGATTATCTTTTTGAGCATTATAGTGATGAGGATGAAGAAGAGGAAGAAGAAGTAGAGACTACGAAAGAGGATGGAGAGCAAGAGGAAAAGGAAAAAGAGAAGATAAGTTTCTTTAATCCTGAATGCGAAATTAAATTAAGTGATGCGCGTAAGATTAATAAAAGTTTAAATATTGGCGATACAATTGATACGGAAGTAACTCCTCATGATTTTGGTCGGGTTGCTGCTTCTACCGCCAAACAAGTGGTTGTTCAAAAGATAAGAGAAGCAGAAAGAAATAGTATTATGGAAGAGTTTGGGGACAAACAAGATGAATTATTAGTTGGTACAGTAGCTTTGGAGGATACGGATAATTATTATATTGATCTTGGTAGAACGAATGGAATTCTTCCAAAAAAAGATATTATTCCTGGTGAAAAGATCGAAATGGGAAGTCAAATTAAAGTTTATGTTACAAAAGTTGATAATAATGGTAGAAATTTATTAATTCTTTTAAGTAGAACGCATTATGGCTTTGTAAAGCGTTTATTTGAATTAGAGATCCCAGAGCTTGCGGATGGAACTGTTTTACTTTATAGTGTGGCAAGGGATCCTGGTAATCGTAGTAAAGTAGCTGTTTATTCAGAGAATTCAAAAGTCGATCCAATTGGGGCTTGCATTGGGGAACGTGGTAGTCGGATCGCTCGTATTATTGAAGAATTGCATGGTGAGAAAATTGATGTGGTTCGTTATGACAAAGATCCTGCTGTTTTTATTGCCAATGCCTTATCTCCAGCCAAAGATTTAACGGTAGCGATTACGGATGCTAAGAAACAAGAAGCACTTGTCATTGCCAATGGAGATAATTTCTCTTTGGCAATTGGAAAGAAAGGATTAAATGCTCGTCTTGCTAGTCGCCTTACGCATTATAAGATCGACATTAAAACGCAAGAACAAGCGAGTAATGCTGGAATTAATATCAAATCAGAATAATTGAGGTGATAACATGAAGCAGAAGAAAATACCTCTTCGTACTTGTGTTGTAAGTGGGGAACAGTTTCCGAAAAGAGACCTTCTTCGAATCGTTAAAACGAAAGAAGGCGAAATAAAAGTAGATGAAACAGGAAAAATGAACGGGAGAGGCGCATATATTAAAAAAGATCTTGGTATACTAGAACAAGCGAAGAAAAAAAATAGTTTGGGTAGAAAATTGGAGTGTGAGATTCCAGATTCTATCTATGAGGAGATTGAAAAGATTTTGAAAAAATAAGAAAGAGGTGATGAGCATGAATATTAAAGAATACGCAGAAGATACCAATCGAAGTGTAGAAGAAATCATCAAACATATGGATCGACTTGCGATGGATTATAGTGATCTTGATCGGGTATTATCCGATGATGAGATTATTTTACTAGACAATTCTTTACAAGATGAAGAAGATTATGTAAAGGAAAGTGAAGAGGAAAATGAGTTAGAGAAAAATTTTGCTTTGGAAGAAAAAGCAGAACAGATTGCTTATGATTCTCATTTGGCGATGGAAAAACCGGCCAAAGTGGGCAAAGCGAAAGGAAAAGTCAACAAAGGATCGGATAAAACTAATTTTAGAGAAGAGCGAAAGAAGATTTATAAACATCGTGCAAAATTACAGAGTAATGCCAAAGTGCAGGATGAAAACGTTCTTCTTTATAAAGATTCTATGACCGTAGGAGATCTAGCACGGGAGTTAAATGTTTCTACTGCTGAAATCATTAAGAAGTTAATGGGCTTAGGTATTATGGCTACGGTAAACCAACCTTTGCGTTTTGAAGATGTAGAGATTTTGGCTTTGGATTATAATAAAACGGTAAAGCGAGAAGAAACAGCTGATATTTCAAATTTTGAAAATTATGAGATTGAGGAAAAAGAAGAGGATTTGCAAGAAAGACCCCCTGTTGTTACGATTATGGGTCATGTCGATCATGGAAAAACAACTCTTTTAGATTATTTAAGAAAAAGTAGTATCGCGAGTGGTGAAGCGGGAGGTATCACCCAAGCGATTGGTGCTTATCAAGTAAAATGCAATGGAAAGATGATTACGTTTATTGATACACCTGGTCATGCAGCTTTTACGGAGATGAGGGCACGTGGCGCTTCGGTTACAGATATTGTTATTATTATTGTGGCAGCGGATGATGGAGTGATGCCTCAAACGAAGGAAGCAATTGATCATGCTAAGGCAGCCGGTGTTCCTATTATTGTAGCGATCAATAAGATTGATAAACCAGATGCCAATATTGATAAGGTCTTATCCGAGTTAGTAGAAACAGGACTTACGCCAGAAGAGTGGGGTGGTGATACGATTGTCAATCGAATCTCTGCTATCACTGGGGAGGGAGTTCCTGAACTTCTAGAAAACATTTTATTAGTAGCAGAGATGTTAGAATTAAAGGCCAATCCTTCTCGTTATGCGACAGGTGCAGTTTTGGAAAGTCAAATGGATAAGCATGTTGGCAGTGTAGTTACTTTATTAATTCAAAATGGAACACTTCGTTTAGGGGATCCGCTTGTAGTAGGTACTACCTATGGCAAGGTTCGAACTTTAAAAAATGATCAAGGCCAAAATATTGTGGAAGCGACTCCTTCCATGCCGGTAGAGATTACAGGGCTTTCGGCGCTTCCATCGGCTGGGGATAAATTCATGGCTTTTGAAACCGAAAAGCAAGCGAAGAGTATTGCCGAAGAAAGAGCTTTAAGAGCGAAAGAAAAAGATACCAATCGTACTGGTATGACCTTAGAAGATTTGTTTGGACAAATTCATGAAGGATTAAAAGAAATTAATGTTGTTTTAAAAACGGATGTCAATGGTTCCTTAGAAGCGGTTAAAAAGTCACTTGAGAAGATTGATGTAGAAGGGGTCAAAGTAAATGTTATCCGTGGTGGAGTCGGTGGTATTACCGAAAGTGATGTTGTCCTAGCAAAAGCTTCTAATGCGATTATTATTGGTTTTAATGTTCGGGCGAACAGTAAAGTACAAGAGATTGCCAAAGAGCACAATGTAGAAATTAGAACGTATGATATTATTTATAAATTAGTAGAAGAGATGGAACAAGCGATGAAAGGAATGCTAGAACCAGTCTATGAAGAAAAAGTTATTGGGGAACTAGAAGTAAGACAATTATTTAAATTTTCAAAGATTGGTATGATTGCTGGTTGCCATGTCACTTCTGGAACGGTAAAATTAAATAGCAAAGCAAGAGTGATTCGCGATGGAATCGTGGTCTATAATGGTTCGATTAAAAGCTTGCAACATGAAAAAGATCAAGTAAAGGAAGTTACCAAAGGAATGGATTGTGGTCTAACGTTAGAAAATTTCCAAGATTATAAAGAACAAGATACGATTGAAGTTTATGAATTGGTCGAAGTAAAAAGATAGTAGGTAAGAATATTTACCTACTATCTTTTTTGATCTTTTTTTTGGCTTTTTCTTGTTGTAAGAGTTCTTTGCTATGAAGAAGGCATTCTTTTGTTAATTTTCTAACCTCTTCCTTTTCTACTTGAAAGATTTCGGCAATGTCACTTACGGCCATCGGTTGTTGATTAAAATAGCCAAAGCGTAAAGCTAACATCGTTTTTTGTTCGAAAGTACATTGTTTGACATAGTCTCCAAAGATAGAGGATTCTAGAGTAAGAATTCCTTGTACAAGATTAGACTTGCTACCTTGTTCTTTCTTTTCTTCTTGTCTTTGGCAAGCTTTCTTTAGATTTTTTATTTCTTCTTCGCTTAAAGCGATTTTTTCTTGAGATGGAATTTGTTCTCTTAAAACAACATTTTCTTCAAAACTAGGCCATTCTTTTATTATATAAGAAAGATTGTTTTTAGCTTTTCTCTTTAAGTCTTCTTTCTCTTCTACCTTTTGATATTGTTCTTCGTCTAATGATAATTGATAAGTTTGTTGTAGTTGGGATATTTCTTGGGGAGTGATTTCTTGCTTTGGAGGTTCAAAAAGATGGGAAAAACGTTCTGCTAGAATTGGGGAGGAATTGATTTTTCTTTTTAGTCTTGCCTTTTTATGTTGGTAAGACTCTATTTGAGAATAATGAAGGATTTTGCTCCGTTGTTCGTCATCAAGGTTAGCATATTCTTGGAGAACTTGTAAAAATTGGCGTTCAGAGTCTAACAAGTGAGTTTTTAAAAGATCCCGATCTAAGAATTCAAATACTCTTTTTTCAAGGGGAGGATTCTGTTTAATTCGTCCGAAAAATTGAGCTTTAGCAATCGAATAATTTCTTATACTGGAATAGCCTAAATCTTCTGCAATTTGGCGATCTTGTAGAAAGAAGTTTTCTTGTTGTTTTTTTAAAGAACGGACCAATAGACACATTTGTTTGGTAATTTGTTTTTCGCCATGACCGGAGAATTTCGGAAATATTTTTTTTGCTTCTTTCATCAATTCTGGATGTTCTTGGATATCTTTGGTTAATTTTTGTTTTGCTTGATAGAACATACAAGAGGAAATTCCTAGTTCTTTGATCGCTTCTTCACTGGTAAGAAATTCATGATATTGTTTTTGATAAATTTTTAATAAAGCAATTTCGGCTTCACTTAACGTTTTAGAGCTTTTTTTGTTTTCTAAGATACTAGGATCTGGTAAAAAGTCTGTTAATAAAGTGACTAATTCTTGGTTTTGTTGGATCCGCTTTAATAAAGCCTTCTTTTTCTTTTGATAATCTTCAAGGGTAGAAAAGGATAATTTTTGGGCCATCTCTTGATCCGTAAGGGTAGGGTTTTCTTGTTGCGCTTTTAAGGCTCTTAAGATAAGGCGAGAAGAAGTATGAAGTGGTAAAGGTTTTAGATAATTTAAGATGTTGGGTTCGATTTTTTTGGCTTCTTCCAAGACTTCGGGATGGTGTAATATTTTTTCTCTTAAGGTTATTTTGCGGATTTTGAAAGGTCCTTGTTCTTCTTGATCTAATTCCTGATCAGTTAAAAGTTCCTTTTGCTCCCTTTTACAAAGCTTTATTCTTTTTAAGTCATTGGCTGTTAACCCTAATGGCTCCTTTGCCTTTGATTTGATCCATAATTCCTCTAATTGTGGTTCCCAAGCTAGAACTTTTCTTTGTAAAGCTTCATTTTCTTTTAATTTTGTAAGTAATTGAGCCTTTGCCTTATAAAAGCCGGAAGAAGAATAACCACTTTCTTGAATGACTTCACGGGTGGTTAACCATTCCTCTTGTTGCCTTTTTAATAATTTTAACAGCTTTCTTTCTTGAGGGGTTAAGGTAGGAGGTTTTTCTTCCCAAAGGGACGAAACATTAGGAAAGAATGAGATTACTTGTTCTAGTCCTTCTTTTTCTTTTAAACAAGCAAACAATTTTCTTTTACTTGCCAGAAAAGAGTCATTGCTTGTGATCTTTAATTGTTTCATGATCTCTTGATTGGTAAGAAGCATATTTTCTTGCTGTTCCTTTAATAGGCGAAGAAGCTTTCTTTGGGCAGAAGTTAATTGTTGTTTTGAAAAAGCCAAGGGATAATGAGGAAAAAACTGTTCTGCTTTCTTCTTCCAATTTGGATTGGTACGAATTCGTCTTAGTAGTTCATTTTTTCTTTGGCGGAAAGCTACTTTTGTGGGGTAAGAAAGAAGTTCGGCCATCTCTTCGGTAGGAAGACATTCTGTATATTGCCGTTCTAAGGTTTGTAAAAACAAAATGTCTCGTTGCTCTTGTTCTTCTTTTGAGAGTTTTGGTTGGTTAGAAATGGAAACTTGTTTTGCTTCCAAAAGGGCAGGAAGATGAGGGAAGCAGGCAAACGCTCGTTTTTTTAACAATGGGAATGTATTTATTTTTTGAATGACTCTTTTGATGGCAGCGGATAAGTTGTTTTTGTTGGTATAGTTTAATTGCTGTCCGATCTCTTCTAAACTTAAATTTTCTTCCTGCTGCTTATTTAAAGCTCTTAGTAAAAGCCGCTCGGAATCCTTTAAAATATATTCTGGCTTGCCAAGATTTAGATTGGGATAAATTTTTTGGGCTTCTTGAAAAAGCGTAGGGTTTGTTTTGAGCTGATCAAAAAGTCTTGCTTTGCGTTCTAAAAAACTTTTGTAGCTTTGCATATGTAAATTTTTGATAACTTCTTCCTTGGTCAAAAAAATTTCCTCTTGTTGTTGTAATTGCTTTAATAACTCTTTGTCTGTTATAGAAAAAGATGATTTTTCTTGGGGTGGTTTCGAATCACTTTTCTTTTTTATTTTTTTTTCTTTTTTTCGAGGGGTAGCAGGCTCTTCTATTATTTTTTTGCGCACTTCCAACATTTTTAAAGCAGAAGGGTAGCGGTTGTTGATTTGTTCCTGATTATTAGGAAGATCTAATTTTTTGATGGCCACAGCTAGCTTCTGCTTAACTTGCTCTTCCTCTAAGTAAAATCTTTTGGCAAGATCAGGCAAATCGAGGCAAACATCATTGATTTCTCCCGTGAAATAAGCGATGAGTTTGATTTCTTCTTCGGTTAATTTTTGTTTTTGTTTTTCTTGTAAAGAAGCTCGTAATTTTAAATTTTCTTTTAGATTAGGAAAAAGTGTGAGGATGTCCTCTCGATTCCTTTTTAAAAGTTGGGCTAGTTTTTTTTCGACACTTTTAACTCGGTAAAGGGAAAGATGAAGTTTGGCAGCAATTTGATGATTGTCTAAATAACCATAAGAAGTGACGTCTTGATATAAATTTAAAATAAGCATTTCTTCTTTTGAAAATAATTGATTACCAAGAGAAGTTTCTTTTTTTTGTATTACCTTTTCCTTTTGCTTTAAGATTCTTTTTAAGTAAAAGGCAAAGATCGTGTTTTCATCTTGATAACTATCCATCGCTTCCGTTAACGTTTCTTTGATTAGTTTGTCTTTTTCCTCTTCGGTTAAGAATGAATTTTTTAATTCCTTTTTTAGCATATCTTGAAAGAATTTTGTTCTTTGTGGATCTCCTTTTTTTAATAATTCTACAATTTCTTTATTTGATGTCATTGAACCAAACCTCCCATTTAAAAAATATTATAAAAGAAAAGCTTCTATTTTGCAAAGGATAAATTGAATATCTAGACAGCTTTCGGAATCAATAGTATAATAAGCAAAAAAGAAGATTTAGAAAGAAGGAACGGATGTATGGAAAATATCAAAATAGAGCGTTATAATGATGCAATTCAAGAGGAGTTAAGTAAAATATTAATGACCGAAGTAAAAGATGAGGCCATTCATTTTGTGACCATTACAGGGTGTGATTTATCGAGTGATCTTAGTTATTGTAAAGTTTATTTTACCGTATTGGATCCTGAAAAGAAAGATTCTACCTTACAGGCTTTAAATAAAGCGAAAGGTTTTCTTCGGACAGAACTTAGTCAAAGAATTGAAATAAGACATACTCCAGAGTTACGATTTGTTTATGATGAATCGATTGCTTATGGGGAACATATGGATAAGATACTAAGTCAAGTAAAGGAAGAAGAGAATGAACGAGAAGATTCTAGTAAATAAAGATCATCCTTGTCTCAAAATAGATCAAAATCAATTAAAAAAAGTGACTAATTGTTTGGGACAGACTCTTTTGTTAGAGAAAAGAACCTTAAAAGCTTATCTCGAATTAAAAGAAAGACTAGCTTCAAAAAGAATTGAAATTGATTTGGCGAGTGGGTATCGAACGTTTGAAGAACAACAAAAAATAAGAGAGGAATTTCAAGAGCAATATGGTTTGGATTATGTCGAGAAGTATGTGGCAAGAGCAGGAGAAAGTGAGCATCATACGGGGCTTTGTTTTGATGTGTTTTTAAGAGTAGAGGGGAAAGATCTGCTAGAAAATGAAGATCTATTGGCCAAGGAAAGGGAACCTCTTTGGCAAGAAATAAAGAAAAATTTAAGTTCTTGTGGTCTTATTTTACGTTATCCCAAAGAAAAAGAACAGCTTACGGGTTATGCTTATGAACCTTGGCATTATCGCTATGTGGGAAAGAGCACGGCTCAAAGAATGGAAAAAGAACATCTTTGTCTCGAAGAATATGATCAAAAATATCATCGTTCTGGAATTTTACTTGTCAACAAACCGCAAGGTCTTACTTCAAGGGAAGTGGTAAACCATATTTCTTCTGTTTTTGATACGAAAAAAGTAGGACATACCGGAACACTCGATCCTCTTGCGACTGGGGTTTTAGTAGTAACAGTCAATCAAGCGACGAAAGTAAGTGATCTGTTGATGTCTGCGACCAAAGAGTATCTTGCGGAAGTAGTAGTAGGAAAAAGAACAGATACTTTAGATATCGAAGGGAAGGTCTTAGAAGAAGGTTCTTCCTTACTTGATCAAGAGAAATTAAAAGAAGCGTTTCGAATCTTTCCTAGAGAATATAATCAGGAAGTACCGCTTTATTCTGCTAAAAAAGTAAAGGGGAAAAAACTTTATCAATATGCAAGAGAAGGGAAAGAAGTAGAAATACCAAGGCAGCATGTTATCCTTTATGAACTAGAATTATTGGAGATAAAAGAATCTTCTTTTCGTTTTCGAGCTCTTGTATCGAAAGGGACCTATATTCGAAGTCTGATTCGTGATTTAGGAACAGCTTGCCAATCTTTGTTTACGATGAGTGCCCTAACGAGAACCAAACAAGGGAATTTCACCTTAGATCAATGTTATTCTTTGGAAGAGATTACGGTCGATACTCCACTTTTAAAGATAGGAGAAGCTCTTTCCTTAAAAGAAGCAGAAATTAAAAAAGAGGATCAAGAACGTCTTTTGAATGGTCATCCAATGAAAAATACTTATGGGGTAGTCGATAAAGTGGTTTTTCTTTGTAAGGGACAAGAAATTGCGATCTATCAAAGAGAGGGGGAAGAATTAAAATCTTATAAAAAATTAAATTCTATTTGACAAGTACTAGGAAGAGGCGCTAGACTTAAATTACTTCACATATTAGGGGGAATGGAAAATGGCCAAAAAATATATTGCCACTTTGGTAAGAAAATATTGTTTAGCAGAAAATTATTTCTTGTTTGCACCGATTAATGTTATTAAGGGGGATTATGATCCGGATTCCAATTCTTTTGTTACCGAAGAAGGAGCAGAATTTTTACCCTTTCAAGATCCCTGTTTTATGTTTTCGGAACAAGAGTATTTTTATGCGAATCCCGTTTCCTTTCAGAGTTTAAAAGAAAAATATTCTTGTGAGCCTTATCAAGAATGGCTCTTTCATTACATGGAAGAAAATGAAACCAAGATTTATTTTGCAACGGAAAGTGATCAAGAAAAAGGGCAAATTTTGATTAAATCCTTTTCTTTAGAAGATATCTTTAAAGAAGAAGGGGAAAAGAATAAGAAACCCGATATGTCAAAAGAAGTCTTATTAAAAATGATTGAGACAAAGCAGTTTACAAGACAAGAATTAGAAAAAGTTAAGGATGCCTTATTGATAACAAAAGAAAAGAAAACTTCTTCCTCAGCTCAAGAAAGTGCGAAAGAGTTTGTGACTTCTTCTCCGGAAATCCTATCTTCCAAAGAAATTAAAGCCAAAATTAAAGAAACAGTTTTAGCTCAAGATGAAGCGATCGATCGGATTGTGACGGAAATTAAGAGAATGGAAAAAGGAAAGAAAAAGGGTATTTTATTAACGGGTTCTACCGGAGTTGGAAAAACAGAAATTATGTCTCAGTTAGCTCAATTTTTGAATCGTCCTTTTAAAATAGTCGATTCGGGACAATTAACTTCTCCTGGTTATGTAGGAAAAGACATCGAAGAAGAATTGTACGAATTATATGCGAACTGTAATTTTGATCTAGAAAAAACAGAAAGAGCGATTCTCTATTTTGATGAAATTGATAAAAAGGGAAGTGAAAGCAATCAAGATATTGCCGGAAGAGCGGTATTGAATCTTTTATTAAAATTTTTGGATGGTACGACGTATCAAGCGCATCAAAATAAATTTTCAGCTAAAAGTATTCCGATTAAGACCAATAACATGTTAATTCTTGCCGGAGGAGCTTTTATGGATGTTTATAAGAAAGTAAGTGCCAAAAAAGATCCAGTAGGTTTTAAGATGATGGCGGGGACTGGTAAAAATCGGGAGCCAGAAATCGAAGATTTTGTTAAAATTGGGTTGATGCCGGAAGAATTTATGGGTAGATTTCCGATTGTAATTCATTTGAATGATTTAAAGGAAAAAGATCTAGAAGAAATTCTAAGAAGGGGTGGTAAGTCTCCTTTAAAAGCGGAAAAAGAGGCTTTTGCAGATTTAGGGGTTACCTTGACGATAAAAGATTCTTATTATCAAAGGGCTGCTCAAAAAGCTTATGAATTAAGAACGGGAGCTCGCTCTCTAGAAGGGATTGTTAGTAATAGCACTTGGCGTGCTTACCAAGAAGTAGAGGATCATGAGGATCTTTATGAAGAAGTAATTTTATCGGCCGAAACAATCGGAGATAATCATCAATATCAAGTAAAGAAAAGAGAAAAGGGTAAAGTATTGGAAAAGAAAAAAGAGAGTTAAAAAATAACAGGAGGAAAAGATTATGAAAGAACGTTTTCTAGTACTATCGAAATCAAAAAAGTAACCAAAAGAAGAGAGTAAGACAACTTATTTTCTTTCGCTGTGTTACTTTTTTTCTATCAAAAAAAGGAGTTTAAAATGAATTTAGAATTACAAGTATTACAGTTAGCAAAGGATTGTTTGAAAGAGTTAGAAAGCTTTAAAGATTCTAAAATAAACCTTCCCTATCAAATGGATTTAGAGGTTTTGTTTCAACAAGATCTTAACAAAATAATGGAAGATAGTTCTTCAAAGGAAAAGGAGGAAACTGATAAATACCAGCAATATGCAAGATTAATTCTTTTCTCCTCAAGAGATTTTATGCAAGCTGATTCTGCGTTAAAAGCGAAAGTGGAAAGTATTTTTGAGGAGAAAGATATTGATTCCTTATCTTTGTTTTATGCTAGTTTATTGGCAACAAACCCGAATCTTTTAAAAAGAGAAGATGCTTTTTCGTTCCTTGAATTGATTGCAACAAGAGAGGTTCATCAAGCGAAGCTTGCAACTCTTTTAGCTTGCAATGATGCGGTTTTAGACTTGCCAGATGCCTATGATTATATTCAAACACTTGCTAAGAAGGAGGACAGTAGAGGAAATTTAGATGTATTTTATGCTACTATGAATCATCCGAATATTCTTGCTCAAGAGAAAAAAAGACGGGATGCGATCATAGAAGAGGTGTCAAAAGCTTTCTTTCCTCAATTTGCTTATGATGTGGCGATCAATCCTTATGCTCTTGCTCTCCCGCAGGATGGCATCTTAACCTGTCTTAAAAGAATTGGCAGTATCGATAAGTTTGACAAAGCAAAGGCTTTCGAACACGTGATGACGAATCAAGTGATTGTGGAAAGAGGGTATGTTTTTCCGCTTATTGATATTCTCGATCAAATAAAAGAAGATGGAGTAATGCCTTATTTTTTATCGTTTGCTAGTGATATAGCACGAAATCCTAGGATCCAAAGACTAGAAAAAGATTATTATTTCGCTCTTGTAGAAACTTTTGCCAACGAGCCAAAGCGTCAAGTCTTGTGGGCGATGGAAACTGCTGTGCAGTCTAATTTTCTTTCCTTAGGAAAAGAAATTGTCATTCCTGTCCTTAAAATGCTTAAAAACAGTAATTTTCCCAATATTGTCGCTGCTACGATAAGTAATCCTAGAACCCTTCGGTATGCGAAAGAAGAGATTCTTCCTATTACGCAAATAATGACCTCGATTAAAAGAGAGAAGGAGAAAGATGAAAGCATTATAACAGAGGTTACCGGTAGAATGGCCCAATGTGAAAGAGTATTGAAACGTCCTGATCGATTGTCTTTAATTCAAGCGGTGGCTTCTTCCAAAGGAGAGTGGCAAGCGAAAGCCATTTTGGATCTGGTAGATCCTTCTCCTGAGATAGGATTAGGACTATATACAAATACGCTAGAATCATTAGAAAAAGAGTATCGTTGGGAAAGAATAAGAGATTATAGTAGTACCTTAATGAATATTATAGCTCAATCCGAAAGTAGTAGTGCTTTAAGTATTACACGCATCCTTGCTCTAAAAAAGATATTAAAGTATGGGAAACGACCAGTTTTATCATTAGCTAGAAAAATTTCTCAGCTTGGGGAGAAAAATGAATTTTGGAAATTGCAAGGCGCATTTGAAGCTACTTTAAAAAATGATGAGTTTTTAGCTAGAGGGAAAGATTATGTCTTTGATTTTATGGATATTTTAGAGGCTTTGGATGAACCTCTTCAACTAAGAGTAGCTTGTAATCTTGCTACTGCTACTAATGTATTGGAATTAGAAAAAGAAGATTCTTTAACTTTGATTGAGACGGCTGCTTCTTTAAAAGGAAAGGATCAACTAATTGCAGCCAATAATCTTGTTTTGGATCAAAAAGCTTTGGCTCTTGCTTATCCCGATCTCCTTTCTTTTCTACCGCTGTATCAGAAAGCCGAAAAAGATTATCAAGTAGAAGGCGTCGATGTAGCGATTCGCCATTGTTATCAATTAGAACCAGAGGATCGAAAAGAAATTATGACAACTCTTTCTTTCGTGGAAGAGCCAGAGGCAGTAAAAAAAGTTTGTGAAGAAATTAAGAAAGCCGATAGCAAAGAACGAATCACTTTAGCAGAAGTCAATGGTTGGGTAAAAGAAGAACAAGCTCGTCTTGCCTTACAAAAGCAAGAAAATCAAAAGCAAGAGGATGCCATTTTTCTTGATGAAATATCAAAAATACCGCTTACCAATGTGGATATTTATGACCTAGAACAATTGACGAATTTATTGCAACAAATACCCGAAGAAAAACAAGGCAAAGTGTTACAAAAAAGCTTTGAAAGAAGAAAAATAGTCAAAGAAACAAACTAGAAGGAGAGAAAGAAATGGGAAATAAGATTGAAATATTAAAATTTGTAAAGGATAGTCTATATGAATTAAAGAAGAAAAATTTTGACACTAGGCTCATTAATCTTGATGTTTTATTGAATCAAAAAGAAGAGGTATTTAAGACGATCTTAGAGAGTCGTGAAAAATCGCTTGCTCTTATCGTTTTATATTCTTCTTCTAAATTTACCCAGGCAAAGAAAGACTATCAAGCTCAAGTGTTAGATATGATAAAAGATGAAAAAGTAAAGGCTGGGAATGCTCTTTTTGCTAGCTTAATGGAAAGAAAAGTGGCCAAAAAAGAAAATAAACTTGATTTTGTCAAGGAAATTGCTTTGGCGCCAAGCGAAGAACAAGCTTTTGATGGTTTGACGGTAGGAGAAGCGAAAAAAGTGTTAGAAAAAGAAGATGCAATTGAATATGTAAGATATGTGACGCATTTGCCAGAAAGTTTTCAACGGGATTTTGTCAAAGAACTTGTTCAAGGTTATAATCAAGTGATGGTAAGTTCTTCTACGGTAGATCCTCTTCAAGCGGTGAAGCTTGCTTCATCATTAGAAAATGGGCAGCAAGAAAATTACCTCATTCAATTGCTACGTATACCCCAAATATGTCAAGATCCTCGCTTTTTTGACATTGTCAAAGCCTTCTTACAAGCCAAAGAAGAAAGAAGTCTAGAATTGACTCGAATGGTGGCTCAAAAGAAAAAAGTATTAAATCGAGAGGATGCGGTTGACCTTATTCGTATGTTTGCCTTAGCGAAAGATACCGGTCCGGCAAGGGAAGCTTATGAGGCTTTAAAAATCAATCGGGTGATGGAAAGAGAAGATTTAAAAGAAATATTAAAACCAATTATAGAAGCTCCTGTAAAAACAAAAGCCGAAGATATCAAAGAAGCAGCGATCAATTCTATTTTTTGTAATCGAAAAGATGTTCTTTTGATCGAAAATATGGTGGCTGAAAGTAAAGAAGATTTTCAAAATTATTTTGCTGCTCTTATGACTCGTTCCAAAGCGATTATGAAAAGAGAAGATGCTCCTCTTTGGATTAAAGCGGTAAGAGATGCTCAAGAAGAATATCAAGCCAAAGCGGGTTATCAAGTGGCAACCGGTGGAATTATAACTGCTACATCTTTTACCGAGGGTCTTTCTTATCTACAAGCTATTGTAGCAGCAAAAGGAGAAGACCAAGCGGATGAGGCTCGTAAATTTGCGAATGAAACAACCTATAAAAAAGGAAGTGAATATACTAGGATCATAGCGACTGCGAAAGATGGACAACAAGCTTTCTATGCTAGAACTTTTCTTGAGAGTAGCAATGCTTTGGTTTTAGATGAAGAAGAAAGAAAGAAGTATATGCAAACAATTTCCAAGACAGAGGAAAATTTTCAGTCCTTATATACGATGCAATCTTTGACTGAGACTCCTCTACTTGGTCGAAGCGATGCGCAGGAGATTGTAGAATATCTTTCTACCATCGAAGATGAAAAAAAGGCAGCGTATGCTTTTAACCTTATTTATGGCTGTGTTTTACCATTAGAAAATGCTGTAGAGTTTATAGAGAAAACGACCGCTTTAAAAGAAAGATTAGAAAGACGAGTAAGAAAAGAGCAAGAACAAATGGATTTTGACTTTGCGGTTAGTGAAGTGATGGATGATTATCAAGGGATCTATCCAAATGACCAATTGGATAAGCTTGATGAGATGATAAATTATTTAGGAACAGTCAAAGAGCCTGAGAAAGTCTTAGTAAAAGCAATGCAACAAAAGCAAGAAACAAAAGAAAATAAATCCTAAAAGTAGAGTTTGCTTTTGATTAAGGAAAAGAACAAAAAGGGAATAGAAAATAAAATGGAAGAAAAAATTAAATTGTGAAAAATGTAAAATTATATTCAAAAATGTTGGCTTACGCTACCGTTTCTTCTTTAATCTTATCAGGATGCGGCGGTTGTGGATCAAAAAAGGAGGAGCAAGATGCTCCAGTAAAGTTAGCGGCAGAATAGATCGTAGAACCTTATGAGCAGATCTTTTCTATTCCGTTTGAAGGGTTTGATAAAAAGGAGGATGTTATACAGTTACCTTCTCATCCGGGTTATGAAGTTTGTGGCTTTGGTCCTTATATCTCTCATTATAAATGGCTTTTTTGGGATGATACCGCTACTCATGGAGATGTTATATACTATACCAACACCGATGAAGTAGAAGTGACCTCTTATGAAGAGTTTGGTACTTTGACCGATCCGCAGAAGGAAGAGAATTTAGAAAAAAATGTCTTAGATAGTAATCAACATGTATTACTAGTGAAAGCGGAAACAACCGAAGAATATCAGACTTATTCGAATCATCCTGGCTATAAATTGCTTTTTAGCTTGTATCGATATGATTCTACTTATATGTGCTATACGAATATTGAACCTGTTTCTTTTTCGGACTATGAAATTGTACAAGGAGAATTAAAATCAACGGAATTTGGAACACCAGTAGAAAAGGAAAAAGAAAAAACTTTGGTAAAAGAATAGACAAAAGAAGAAAATTATAGTATATTATAGCTGTTACTTTCTCTTAGTAGTAGGAGTTCTTCCTTACACCTATTACCAAGTGAAAGCGAATCATTGATAGAAAGGAAGTGCGAAAGATGGCTTTAACAAAAGAAGAAAAGCAAAAGATCGTAAAAGAATTTGGACGGGGAGAAAAGGATACTGGTTCTCCAGAAGTTCAAATTGCTATCCTAACCAAAGAAATTGAAAACTTAACGGCTCATTTAAAAGAACATAAGCATGATTATCATTCAAATCGTGGTCTTTTAATGAAAGTAGGACAACGTCGTAATATGCTTAACTATCTAGCGAAAACGGATGTTACGCGTTATCGTGAAGTTGTGAAAAAGTTAGGTTTAAGAAAATAGGGCAATGGGCTCTTTTTTTTCTTTGACCGAAGTTTATTTTGGAAAACTGTGGCTTTTTCTTTGGTTTTCTGTTATTCTAGTAATGGATGAAAAACCTTATAAAAGGAATTTTATGTTGTTTCGGAAGATAAGGACAGGAAAGAATCTTTTTACATTTGTATTTATTTCCTCCTTCTCTAACTAACAAGTAAAATGCTTTGAAAAGAAAGAAGGAAATAAAATGGCAAAGAAGGTATTTAAAAAGGAATTTCATGGAAAAGAAATTATTGTTGAACATGGAGAGTTAGCAAAACAAGCGACGGCTTCGGTGTTAGTTCGTTATGGAGATACGGTCATTTTGACGGCAGTTGTGGTGAATCCAAAAACGAATTTGTTGAGTGATTTTTTTCCATTAACGGTAAATTATCAAGAAAAACTTTATTCAGTTGGAAAGATTCCGGGAGGTTTTATTAAACGAGAAGGAAGACCGACAGAAGCGGCAACGCTAGCGGCAAGAATGATCGATCGTCCGATGCGTCCTTTATTTAAAGAGGATTTTAAAAATGAAGTGCAGGTGATTAATACAGTACTTAGTGTAGATCAAGATTGTTCACCGGAACTTACGGCCATGTTAGGATCAAGCATTGCTACGATGTTAACAGGAGCTCCCTTCGAAGGACCGATTGCCGGGGTAAAAGTAGGTTATATCGAAGGAGAATATATCATCAATCCCACACCAGAACAGCTAGAAAATAGTTTAATTGATCTAACTGTAGCGGGAACGAAAGATGCCATTAATATGGTAGAAGCAGGGGCAAAGCAAGTATCCGAAGATATTATGCTCGAAGGATTGATGAAAGGGCATGAAGCGATCAAAGAGCTTTGTCAATTTGAACAGGATGTCATCGCTGATCTTGATGTAGTGCCAATGGAATATGAAAAATTAGAGATTGAAGATGCTCTAAGAGATGAAGTTCGAGGTTTGGCCGAAAAAGATTTGGATGAGGCTTTAAGAATTAAAGATAAATTAACAAAATACGAGCGACTTGATGAAATTAAAGATCAGATTGTTGAGAAGTACAAGTTAGAAAATGAGAAAGAAATGGAAGAGGAAGAACTTGCGTTACTGCTTGTGAAAGTGCGGACCATTTTAGAGCAAGTAGAATACGAATTATTCCGCAAAATCGTGGTAGTAGAGCATATTCGTTCAGATGGTAGAAAAATGGATGAGATTCGCCCTCTTTCTACGGATATTGATCTTCTTCCTAGAACACATGGTTCCGCTTTGTTTACCCGAGGAGAAACCCAGTGCTTATCGGTTACAACCTTAGGGGCTTTAGGAGAGCATCAAATCTTAGATGGTCTATCGTTAGAAGATGAGAAACGGTTTATGCTTCACTATAATTTCCCAGCCTTTTGTGTCGGAGAAACCGGTCGTTATGGGGCACCAGGTAGACGGGAAATTGGTCATGGTGCCTTAGGAGAAAGAGCTTTATTGCAAGTCATTCCTAGTGAAGAGGAATTTCCTTATACCATTCGGGTGGTATCCGAAATCTTAGAAAGCAATGGAAGCAGTAGTCAAGCCAGTATTTGCGCTGGTTGTATGAGTTTGATGGCAGCAGGAGTTCCGATTAAAGCTCCAGTCGCTGGTATTGCTATGGGATTAATCACTTCTGGGGATGATTATACGATTTTAACCGATATCGCTGGCATGGAAGATCATTTAGGAGATATGGACTTTAAAGTGGCGGGAACAAGAAATGGCATTTGTGCTTTGCAAATGGATATCAAGATCAAAGGCGTAACCAAAGAGATCTTAAAAGAAGCCCTTGAACAAGCGAAAAAAGCTAGAATAGAAATTCTTGATGTGATTCAAAAACAAATTAAAGAACCAAGAAAAGAAGTTTCGAAATATGCGCCAAAGACCATGATTTTCTATATCTTACCAAATAAGATTCGTGATGTTATTGGTAAGGGTGGTGAGATGATCACCAAAATCATTTGTGAGTCAAGTCATGTGAACGATGTTAATAGCATTGGGGCTGTCAAAGTTGATTTAGAAGATGATGGTAGAGTGATTATTTATCATACCGATCAAGAGATTATCAACGAAACGGCAAGACGCATTCAAGAAGTCGCTCGCGAAGTCGAAGAAGGGAAACTTTATGAAGCGAAAGTCGTTAAGATCATTGAGTTTGGTTGTTATGTCGAATTATGGCCGGGTTGTGAAGGCTTCGTTCATATTTCTCAACTAGCGAAAGATCATGTAAAGAAAGTGGAAGATGTTGTAAAAGAAGGGGATACCATTATCGTGAAAGCCATTGGGGTAGATAAAAAAGGAAAACAAAATTTCTCAAGAAAAGAAGCCCTAAAAGAATTGCATATGGAAGACGAAAGACGAGAGAAAAAACAAGAGAAGGAAACAAAATAATCCTTCTTTTTCTTTTCCCACAATTTCCCATAAAGTGTTGATTGTTTTCCCAAAATTTTCCGGTATGATGAATATGTAAAGAAAGGAGAGTGGTCGCTAGAAAAAAGAAAAACAAAAGACTACCTAAAATCCCAATAAATAAATAGAGGAGATGATAAATAGAAAAAACAAGAAAATAGTGATATACTATTGGTGGTGATTATTGATGTACAAAGTATGTTTTGTAGAAGATGAGCTTGATTTGCAAGCTGTTGTAAAAATGTATCTAGAAAAAGCAGGATATGAAGTGACTTGTTTTGAGAAAGGAGCGGATGCCATTAATTATATTGGTTCTCCTGTGGATGTCTGGATACTTGATATTATGTTAGGAGATGATGTGAATGGTTATGATGTAATCAAAGCAATTCGAGAAAAGTATCCTGATGTACCCGTGATCTTTACTTCGGCTAGAGATCAGGATTTGGATCGAATTTTAGGCCTAGAGTTAGGTAGCGATGATTACATAACAAAACCTTATTCTAGTAAAGAACTAGTCTTGCGTGTTAATAATATCATTAAACGTGTATACCAAAAAAAAGAAAGTGATATCATTACTTATCTCGATTATGTCATTGATGTTGATCGTAGAAGAGTAACCCTTTCAAAAAAAGAAATAAAACTTACTACCTTGGAATTTGATCTTTTACTACTCTTTGTA
>ERZ1643249.1443-NODE-1443-length-23994-cov-17.847487_pt1 | contig 23994 bp, 25 predicted proteins | sample MGYA00579263_ERZ1643249 | MGnify/ENA primary metagenome ERZ1643249 (study PRJEB29033, sample SAMEA4952264) | chicken gut metagenome | biome: Broiler Chicken; feature: Gastrointestinal Tract; material: Caecum | place: Ireland | collected 2018 | study: Broiler... | reverse complement strand
GACGAGTTGTTTGCCGACCTGAAAAAATGAGGAAAACAAAGTACACTGTCAAGTACACAAATGCTTTTAAGAAGGACTACAAACGGGCAATCAAGGCGGTCTGAAAATCGAATTGCTGGAGCAGGTCGTGGCGCTGCTGGCGATGGGCGAACCGCTGCCGGAGAAAAACCGCGATCACGATCTGTCCGGCAATTGGGCGGGCCATCGGGAATGTCACATTCTCCCGGACTGGCTGCTCATTTACCGCATCGAGGATGATGTGCTGGTATTGACGCTGGCCTGCACCGGTTCGCGCAGCGACTTGTTCGGCAAATAAGCCGACGGCAAACGCATCCTGGGACGCCATCACCGAAAACGGTTTTTCCAATTACAGCAGCTTTTCAAAAATCTTCCGCAAGCTGTACGGCGTGACCCCCGCCGAGTACCGCGCCCAGCTGCGCAGCGCCATCCGGCTGTGACGCTCCGGCGCGGAAAAAGCGCAGCCGGCGCAGGTTTCCCTTGACGGGGCGGAAATTCCATGATATGATACGGAATTAGCGGCTACTAATTTGCAGCCGCTAATTATTTCACCCAGAGTTAGTGCACACTAACATCCGCCCTGTCAGCCGGGGACCTGCCGGAAGCTGTCTGAAATGGAGAAACTGTTATGATGATCAACAAAAGGCTGATCGGTATGGTCAGCGAGAGCAAGCGCTATATCGCGGGCAGCGTGGCGCTGCAGTGGTGTGCGCTGGCGGCCAACATCGCCATAATCGCCGCCGTCTGCCGCCTGCTGGAACGGCTGTACGCCGGCACTGCCTCCGCCGCCGGCCTGGGCCTGACCGCGCTGGCGGCGCTGGCCGCGGTGGCGGTACGCTTTGGCTGCAACATCGGCGCCGCCCGCATGGGGTATCTGTCCAGCCGGGCGGTCAAGCGCACGCTGCGGGAAAAAATCTACCAAAAGCTGCTGCGCCTGGGCGCCGCCTACCAGGACCAGGTGCAGACCAGCGAGGTGGTGCAGGTGGCCGTGGAGGGCGTGGACCAGCTGGAGACCTACTTCGGCGCGTATCTACCCCAGTTTTTTTACGCCATGCTGGCGCCGCTGACGCTGTTTGCGGTGCTGTGCTTTGTCAGCGTGCCGTCGGCGGCGGTGCTGCTTGTCTGCGTGCCGCTGATCCCCGTGGCCATTGCCGCGGTGCAGACATGGGCCAAAAAGCTGCTGGGCAGATACTGGGACCAGTACACCGCCCTGGGCGACACCTTTTTGGAAAACCTGCAGGGCTTGACCACGCTGAAGATCTACCAGGCCGACGGCTTCAAGAACGAGGAGATGAACCGCGAGTCCGAAAAGTTCCGCCGCATCACCATGCGGGTGCTGACCATGCAGCTGAACTCCATCACCATCATGGACCTGGTCGCCTACGGCGGCGCGGCGGCAGGCATGGTCATGGCCGTGACACAGTTTTCCGCCGGGCGGGTGGGCCTGGGCGGCTGCCTGGCCATCCTGCTGCTGGCGGCGGACTTTTTCCTGCCCATGCGGCAGCTGGGCAGTTTTTTCCACATTGCCATGAACGGTATGGCCGCCACAGACAAGATCTTCCGCCTGCTGGACCTGCCGGAGCCGCAGCAGGGCGCGGCCCCCGTCCCCGCCGACTGCGCCATCCACTGCAGCGGCCTGCGATTTGCCTATGACCCGCAGCGGGAGATTTTGCAGGGCATCGATCTGGACCTGCCCATGGGCAGCTTTACCGCCATTGTGGGCGAGAGCGGCTGCGGCAAGTCCACCGTGGCGTCGATCCTGATGGGGCGCAGCCGGGGCTATACCGGCAGCGTGACGGTGGGCGGCCGGCCGCTGGCCGAGCTTTCGGAACAGAGCCTGATGCAGGCCGTCACCTACGTCAGCCACCAGAGCTACCTGTTCAAGGGCACCGTGCGGGACAACCTGCGCATGGCCCGCCCCGACGCCGATGACGCCGCCCTGTGGGCGGTGCTGGAGCAGGTGCGTCTGGCGGACTTTTTGCGCAGCGAACAGGGGCTGGACACCCCGCTGGCCGAGAAAGCCTCCAACCTGTCCAGCGGGCAGTGCCAGCGCCTGGCGCTGGCGCGGGCGCTTTTGCACGACAGCCCGGTCTATATTTTTGACGAGGCCACCTCCAACATCGACGTGGAGAGCGAGAACGACATCATGGCCCAGATCCACGCCCTGGCCAAACGCAAGACGGTGCTTTTGATCTCCCACCGGCTGGCCAACGTGACGGACGCCGACCGGATCTACGTGATGGCAGGCGGCCGCGTGGCGGAAGCCGGTAGCCACCGGGCGCTGCGGGCCCAAAACGGGCTGTACGCCCGGCTGTACAACGCCCAGCAGGCGCTGGAAAATTACGCAAAGGAGGCAAGCGCATGAAACGCAGGAGCGGATTTGCCGTGATGGCAAAGCTAATCGGCCTGGTGCGGCCGCTGGCCGGCTTTATGGTCCTGGCCGTGGCCATGGGGCTGGCGGGGCATCTTTGCGCAGCCTTTCTCACCATTTTGGGCGCCTGGGCGGCGCTTTCGGTGCTGGGGCTGCCGGCGCCGATGGGGCTGGGCGCGCTGTTTGCCTGCGCCGCAGCCTTCGCGGTACTGCGGGCGCTGCTGCGCTACGGCGAGCAGGGCTGCAACCACTACATCGCCTTCAAGCTGCTGGCATTGATCCGGGACCGGGTGTTCCGGGCGCTGCGGCGGCTGTGCCCCGCCAAGCTGGAAGGCCGGGACAAGGGCGACCTGATCTCGGTCATCACCTCGGACATCGAGCTGCTGGAGGTGTTTTACGCCCACACCATCTCCCCCATCGCCATCGCGGTGCTGTTCTGCGGCGGTATGTGCCTGTTCATCGGGCAGTACCACTGGCTGCTGGGGCTGCTGGCGCTGGCGGCCTACTTGGCGGTGGGCGTGGCGGTGCCGCTGGTCACCTCCCGCCTGAGCGGGGACGACGGCATGCGGCTGCGCACAAAATCGGGCGAGCTTTCGGCCTTTGTGCTGGACAGCCTGCGCGGCCTGCCGGAGATCCAGCAGTACGGCCGGGGCGCCGACCGCCTGGCCGAGATGGACCGACGCACCGCCGCCCTGGCAAAGGACGAGGAGCGGATGAAGCGCACCGCCGGCCGGAACGCCGCCGTCACCAACACCTGCATCCTGCTGTTCGACCTGGCCATGCTGTTTGCGTCCGCCTGGCTGATGGGCAGGCAGGCGGTGGGCTTTGACGGCGTGCTGGTGCCCACCGTGGCGCTGATGAGCTCCTTTGGCCCGGCGGTGGCGCTGGCCGGCCTGGGCAGCACGCTGCAAAACACCTTTGCCGCCGGCAACCGGGTGCTGGACATCCTGGAGGAGGAACCCGCCGTACAGGAGATCGCCGGCCGGCCGGGAACAAGCTTTTCCGGGGCGGCCGCCCGCCATGTGGGCTTTGCCTACGGCCGGGAGGAGGTCCTGCGCGACGTGAGCGTGGACATCCCCCAGGGCCAGGTGGTGGGCATCGTGGGGCGCAGCGGCAGCGGCAAATCCACGCTGCTCAAGCTGTTCATGCGGTTCTGGCAGGCGCAGCAGGGCCAGGTGACGGTCTCCGGCCGGGACGTGAACGACGTCAACACCGCCGACCTGCGCGGGATGGAGAGCTTTGTCACCCAGGATACCCACCTGTTCCACGACAGCATCAGGAACAACCTGCGCATCGCCCGGCCGGACGCCACCGACGAGCAGATCGCCGCGGCCTGCAAAAAGGCGTCCATCCACGACTTTATCCTGGCGCTGCCCCGCGGCTACGACACCCCGGTGGGCGAGCTGGGCGGCACGCTGTCCGGCGGCGAGCGGCAGCGGCTGGGCCTGGCGCGGGCGTTTTTGCATGACGCGCCCTTTATCCTGCTGGACGAGCCCACCAGCAACCTGGACAGCCTGAACGAGGCGGTGATCCTGCGGTCGCTGCGGGAGGAAGGCCGCGGCAAAACGGTGGCGCTGGTGTCCCACCGGGCGTCCACCATGCGCATTGCCGACAAAGTATACTCGGTGGAGAACGGGAGGCTGAGCTGATGGATATCCAGTCCAAACGGGAGCGGGAAAAGCAGGTGGTGTCGCTGATGATCCGCCTGTACTGCCGCAAAAACCACCGCGCCAAAGGACCGCTCTGCCCCGACTGCGCCGCTCTGGACGCCTACGCCCGGCAGCGCAGCGACTGCTGCCCGTTTATGGAGACAAAGACCTTCTGCTCCAACTGCAAGGTTCACTGCTACCGGCCCGAAATGCGGGAACAGATCCGCCGGGTGATGCGGTTTTCCGGCCCGCGGATGATCTTTTACCACCCGGTGCTGGCCGTCCGCCATGTGATCGAAAGCAAACGCGAACAGAAACGATTGGAGAAACAGCCATGAACCTGAAAAAGATCGTATACGTTGCCCTGGGCTGCATCGGCCTGGCGCTGGGGGCGGTGGGCGCCGTGCTGCCACTGCTGCCGGCCTTCCCCTTTCTGCTGCTGGCGGCCTTCTGCTTCGGCAAAAGCTCCCAGCGGCTGCACCGCTGGTTTGTGGGCACCAAGCTGTACAAGGACAACCTGGAAAGCTACGTCCAGAGCCGGGGCATGACCAAAAAGACCAAGATCCGCATCATGGTCACCGTCACCATCCTGATGAGCATCGGCTTTGTGATGATGCACGCGGTGCCGGTGGGGCGCATCGTGCTGGGGTGCGTGTGGGTGTTCCACATCCTCTACTTTCTGTTCGGCGTCAAGACACTGCCTGCCGACGCGCCCCGCCGCCCCGGCAGGGACTGACCGCCGCCGCAGTTCAAAACACACAATGTTTTCCAGCATGGCGGCAATGGACGTGGGATGAAAGTCCATGATACTCATCAACAGTTTTTACTTGCAATCCGTAAAAACTTATTTGTATCTCATACTTTTTATGGGCGAAAAGAAATTCAAACCTGCAAAAGTAGCATCCTGTTTTAGAAAGTCGCGGTACAGATCAAGTTTAGTCAAATGCCCTTCCTGATTTCGCAGGAAGATCAGAACGGCCCGGCAGGTATGCGCAAATGTGCAACCCGCCGGGCCCTCGTTCGGTATGTGGTATTCAATTCAATGCGCTGCTCTGCTCGCGTATGTACGCGCCCATGCGGGCAATGGCAGAATACATCCGGCACCAGTCAGAAGAAGACCAGGCAGGCGAACAGCTAACAATGGGAAACTTCTAAACGGCCCGTTTACGGGCAGCAAGTAACAATCCTTTGCGGCTGGCAGACCGTACCAACGCGACGTAACGCGTGCGCTAGTAATCCAGGGTTTCACCCGTCTGTGCATCCCCCGGCTTCGCCGGGGGGATACAGACTGTCGAAAAAGTATAAAATCCGTCGCCGTCGGCGGACATGCGCCGACGACGGCGACACCACCAGGGAAATTTTACGGCAAATTGTGTGCGAGGAACGAAGCGACGAGTGCGCGATTTGACGTAAAATTTTGTCGAAGGGGATACACAAGGGGAAATAGCCGCGTTAGGCAATTGCCGTGCGCGGCTGTTGCCCCTTGTTCAGCGTGTCGAGTTTCTCGACACGCTGACCCCCCGGCTTCGCCGGGGGATATTTATTGCTTTATGCACTGAATATCACTTAGAAGTTGTCGGTCAGGCCCCTGCAGGACAAAGTTAGATTACGCAGACAGCAGTGCGCTCTCCAGATCCTGGAGCATCAAGTCCAGCGCGGTGATGCCGCCCTCTGCGGTATACCACACGGCAGGGTGGGCCAGGTAGACGATATGCTCATCCTGATAGGCCCGGGTGCCCATGACCAGCTCATTCTCCATGATCTCTTGGGCCAGCTGGGCGCCCTCGGTCTGGATGGCGGCGTCCCGGTCCAGCACGAAAATGTAGTCCGGGTCCTTCTCTACAATGAACTCGAAAGAGGCCTCGTTGCCGTGGGTGGAGGTGTCGATCTCCGCGTCCACCCCGATGTTCTCATAACCGATCTCTCGGCCGATCATGGAACAGCGGCCGTCGTTGCCCAGCACATTGAAGCTGCCGCTGGTGACCAGGCCCACAATGGCGGTGTGGCCGGCGGCGTTTTCCGCCAGGGCTTGAATCCTGCTGTCAAAGCCGGCCATCAGCTCATCCACCTGCGCCTCCAGGCCGAACAGGGAGGCGATGGTGGTCGCGTTCTGGCGCACGCTCTCCACCACACCCAGTTCAGTGTCGGTGGACAGGTAGACCACCGGAGCGATCTCGCTCAGGGCGTCGTAGGAACTGGCCAGGCGGCCGCCGATGAAGATGACATCCGGCTCACAGGCCATGACCGCCTCCAAGTCGGCCTCCTTGATAGTACCTAAGTTCTCGATCTCATCGCTGATGTAGTCCTGAAGGTACTCCAAGCTGGTGTCGGCGGTGCCCACCACCCGGTCGCCCACACCCAGGGCGTCCAGAATATCCAGACTGGCCATGTCCAGAATAGCGATGCGTTGGGGGTCATAGGGGACCGTCAGATCTGCCTTCTCACCGCTGCCGTTCAGGCTGGTGATGGTGACCTCGGTGGGCGTTCCGGACTGAGCACCGCTCTCAGCTGTTCCCTGCTGGCTGGTATTGGCAGAGGTCGTATCGTTGGCGGTACTTCCGGCATCACCGCCCGAACAGGCGGCCAGAGCCATGGACATCGCCAAAGCCAGGACAAGAGAAAGAAATCTTTTCATAATGTACATACTCCTTTTGAAATAAAAGTACAGAAAAATGGATGATCAATAATAGATGGACAGGGGTTTCCCTTCGATCTCCAGGATCTCAAAGTCCACCTTGTAGATCTGCGACAGAGTTTCCCGGGTCATCACCTCCTTCACAGTGCCGAACTTTGCGATCTTCCCGTCCACAAAGGCGCAGATATGGTCGGAATAGAAGGCCGCGTAGTTGATCTCATGGAGCACCAGAATCACCGTTTTGCCCAACTCGTCGCACAGCCGTCGGACGATCTTCATCATGTTGGTGGCGTGGTAGATGTCCAGATTGTTGGTGGGCTCGTCCAGCAGGACGTACTCGGTATCCTGGGCGATGACCATCGCGATCATGGCCCGCTGCCGCTGCCCGCCGGACAGCTCGTCAATAAACCGGTCCTGCATGGCCTCCAGCTCCATGTATTGAATGGCCTGGTTGATGATCGCTTCGTCCTCGGCGGTGATGCGGCCGCCGGAGTAAGGGAAGCGACCGAAAGCCACCAGCTCCCGGACGGTGAGCTTCATCTGGATCTGGTTGCTCTGGGTGAGGATGGCAAGGCGCTTGCTCAGCTCCTTGCTTTTCCACTTGGTGATGTCCTGCCCTTCAAAGTCCACCAGCCCGGCATCCCGGGCGATGAGCCGGGAGATGATGCCCATGACGGTGGACTTGCCCGCCCCATTGGGGCCGATGAGAGAGAGCACTTTGCCCTTGGGAATTTGAAAGGTAACGCCGTCCACCACGGTCTTTCCGTCATATTGTTTGGTCAGGTTCGTGACCGTCATCGTCAAACCCTCCTTCTGGTGAGCAGCAGGTAGAGGAAGTAGATCCCTCCGCCTACGGTAATGAATACGCTGATGGGGATGGCGTAGGAGTAGACATGCTCCACGATGAGCTGCCCGGCCACCAGGATGATCATGCCAAAAAATACGGAACCCAAAATCAGCTGGCTGTGGCGGTAGGTTTTCAGCAGCTGCCGGGACAGGTTGGCGATGATCAGCCCCATAAAGGAGATGGGCCCCACCACTGCGGTGGCCACGGCGATGGCCAGCGTCACCCCCAAGAGCAGCCTGCGGATGCTCCGGTCGTAGTCCACCCCCAGGTTGATGGCCTGGGCCTTGCCCAGGGTAAGTACGTCCAGCAGGGCCAGATCTTTCCGCAGTGCAAAAATGAGGGCGGCCAGCACCACCAGGGAGAAGAGAATGATCTCCGAGTTGACGTTGCTGAAGCTGGCCACCAGGGTGGAGAGAAGCGAGTCATACTCGTTGGGGTCCATCACCCGGGTGAGGGTAGACTGGATGCTGCCGAAAAAGGAGGTGAGCACTGTGCCGATGAGCAGCACATAGAGCACGTTGTAGTTGGTCTTCTTGAACAGGTAGCCGTAAATCACCGTGGCGGAGACACCCATGATCACCAGATCCACCGCAAAGGAGAGGTTGGCGTTGACCGACAGGATGCTACCCGACCCGGCGATGAATACCACCGCCGTATGGATGAGAGTGTACAGGGAATTCATCCCCAGCAGGCAGGGGGTAACGATGGTGTTGTTGATGATGGATTGAAACACCAGGGATGCGCCCCCGATGGCAAAGGCGGCAACGAGCATGACAATGAGCTTGGGCACCCGCAGGCTCATGGCGTAGGAAAAGTACTTGGGGTTGACCTCCACCGTCAGATAGGCCACGGCAGCCAACAGGACCAGCACCGCCAGAATGATGAGCTTGTGCACATTGGCGCGGTAAGCCGTTGTTCTCATGGATGATTCCCTCCTTCCCCTTGGGCTGCGGCCGCGGCGCAGGGGCCGGTGTGGGCAGGGCCCAGGCGGACCGCCTTGCGGCCATGGCGCAGCCGGTAGAGCAACAGGCCGATAAACAGAACGCTGCCGATGATTCCCACGATCAGTTCAATGGGCAGTTCGTAGGGAGCAATCACCACCCGGGCGATCATGTCGCACCCAAGCACTAAGATGGCCCCGAACAGGGCGGTGTCCACCAGAGTGCCCCGGATGCGGTCCCCTTTGAACATGGCCACCACATTGGGGACGATGAGCCCGATGTAGGAGATGGAGCCCACGACTACCACCACCGAGGCGGTGATCATGGCGGCAATGGACAGCCCGGCGAAGAGCACCAGGTTATAGTGAACCCCCAGGTTTTTGGAGAAGTCCTTGCCCATACCCACGATGTTAAAATGGTTGGCAAAGACAAAGGCCAGGATTACCAACGGCACCGCCAGGTAGACCAGCTCAAACCGGCCCCGGACCACCAGGGAAAAGTGGCCCACCAGCCAGGAGGACAGGGCCTGGGTCATCTCAAACTGATAGGCCAGATAGTTGGTGATGCCGCCGATGACATTGCCGAACATGATGCCCACCAGGGGAACCATCACCACATCCTTGAACTGGATGCGCTGGATGAACCACACGAAGACCCAGGTGCCCAGGATGGCGGCCGCGAAGGCGAACAGCGCACGGCTCCACAAGGTGGAACCCGGCATGAACAGCAGCGCCAGCAAAATACCCAGCTGGGCCGAAGAGATGGTGGCCCCGGTGGTGGGCGAGACAAACTTGTTCATACACAGCTGCTGCATGATGAGGCCCGCCACGCTCATGCCCACGCCGGTGCACAAAATGGCCAGCAGCCGGGGCAAGCGGGAGATGAGGAATATCTTCAGCTGTTCCAGATCGCCGGAAAACAGGCCCGCCAAGTTTACGTCAATGACGCCTACAAACAGTGACCACACGGACAGAGCCAGCAAGACCAGGAACAAAACAATGGTCATGCGGTAAACTTTGATGGGGGACTCCTCCTTTCGAGTTAGCGATAACTAACCTTTGGGTAAAAATATGAGTGCTCCATTCCCCCCGAGAGACCAATCCATTCTCTATCCAGGAGAGGGCACAAGCAAGATGAGCCATATTATACACAAACCGAACCGGGACATCTACTCCAAAATGAGCGTTTTTCGCTCCAAACTGCCCAATACGGCCTGTCCGCCACCGGCGTTTGCCCTGTATGCTCCGGGGGAGCACCCCATCACCGCCTGAAACGCACAGGCAAATTTGCTGCTGTTGTCATACCCAAATTCCCCGGCGATGTCCGCCACGGTACGGGTCGAGGCCAGCAATTCCCGGGCAGCCAAGTGCATCTTGAAGGACCGGATACACTGATATAATGGCTTTCCGTACATCTTTCCCATACTGCGGCGCAGCAGTCCTGGAGACACGTGGAATCGTTGCGCCAGCTCTTGGGTTGTGATGTGAGAACTCCGATGTTCCGAGACAAAAGCAAATACCTGTTTAACCAGCGCCGCTTCGCTTTGAGAGCTGATATGCTCCTCGGTCTCCGACATACCGGGATCAAAGCGGGAGAGAAACAGCAGCAGTTCTAAAGTCTTGACCTTGTAGTACCCCTTTTTCAGCGATGGCGGTACATCATAAAGTTCCGAGAAAACATGTTTCAACTGCGCCGTCGCCCGCAAAAGAAAGGGCGCTCCCCCTGGGAGCAGCCGCTGGAACAGAAGGGGCAGGTCGATCTCCACATCGGCCAGCAGGCAAGAGGCGCATTGGGGCGCGGCCTCCAGATCCAGAGTGATGGAGAGTCCGTAATAATATCCCAGTGGGCAATTCAGCTTTGGGCTCTGGCATACACACGGGTATATTACAAGATCGCCCTGATGGAGGGAAAGAACACGGTCAGGACCTTCATATTCCAGGCAGCCCTTCCCGCAATGGGTGATCCGGATGCATCGGTTCGAATATGCGTGACAGAGACAAAAAGATGGCGCATAAGCCTCTATCGTCTCAATCCAAATACCAGGAAACACCGTGTGCTTTTCAATGGAAATATTGCCGCTTCCCGCTTCCATGAGACTTCGGTCTGGCGTATTGGTGTTTGTGAAAGCCCTGTTTACACAAAGGCTCTCCAATTCCGACTGGCGCATATTTTTCCCCCTCAACATGGTTAGCAAAGACTAACCAAATTGTAGCAAAATATGTCTCAAAAATCAAGCAAAGGCCGGAATCCTAGTTTCAAATTGTAGTATTGATATGGAGGGGAAAACGAAGGAAGGGGTACGATAGCGCAAGCACATCCGGTGTGGCCGCACACCAGAAAAATGGCGCTCCAGGCTGTCTGTCAGAGCATCATTTTCTGTTTTGATAACTTTCCAACCCCTTGTTGCAGTTCTCTTGTGTCCGGTATTTCATTTTCCTTGACAAAAGGCACACATTACCTCACGGACCGATCCACTCGGCCATAGGGACAGGCGGTTTGAATTTTCCGATTTCTCACGCACTGAAGATTCTGCGTCATTCTTTATTCGAGGTTGTCCTTTGACAGCTTTTTGAAGCGACTGTGTCAAAACATGGCCTATATTCTGCTGCCGTCCCGTCAGTCTGGCTCCAAAAAGTTTTGATGCTACATTTTTCGGTATTCTGTTGGCAGCACTTGTACGACGTCCTTAAACGCCCGGGAGAACTTGCCCTGGGTCTCGTATCCCACCCGGGCGGCAATGTCGGCAATAGTATCATCGGTTTCCCGCAGCAATTTCATCGCCTGATGGATACGATATTCTTTCATATAGGTGGCAATCGGCAGTCCGTAAACTGCCTTGAATACCTCTTTCAGCGTGGAAGTATTGATCAGATACCGCCTGGACAGTTCTTCAATGGTAAACCTTTGCTCCAAATGCCCGGTCAATTCCTGATGGATTTCTTTTATCAATTCTGTCTGCCGGGAAAAATACTGTGTCAATTGCTTATGTGCCGGTTCCAGGGCGTTTAGATAGATCAGCAGTTCCTGCACTTTCAGTTTCAGCATGGGTAACCGCGCAGCCGGGGGAACGGAAAAAAGCGGTGCAAAAATATGCTCCAAATCAGGGCAGGCCGGAATGGCGCTTGGCTGTCCCGAACAAAAGCGTTGTTGCAGCCGGTCCGCCTGCACACCTGCACTGCTCAGAATTTCCGGGCAGGAAACACGAAGCCGCTCCAGATCCACGGAAACGGAGATCCCCTCAGAGTATCCCAGCGGGAACATCATAGTGGAGTCCGCGCAGCAGGTCATGCTGTGGGCCGTCAGATCGCCCGCCCCCAGGTAGACGGCTGTGCCGCCGCGCATGTTCCAGCCCACGCGGCCGCTGTGGCAGTAGTACACTGCCAAAACTGACGATGCGGCGCTGTGACGGAATTTGATCTCCGGAGCCCCAAAAATATTGAAAGACGCCTCGATCCCTGAGAAAAGAGAATAGGCAGTCATTCGGCCTTTACCGGAGGTGATCGCTTGGAATTGTTCGGTAAAAAGGACTTCTCCCTGTCCCTTTGGACGGCATCTCTCAACTGATATGATTCCTTCCGGAATGTCTTGAAGATCCCGTGCGGTCGAATCGAATTCTCCGCGCCTCATGGTGCTCCTTTCTGCGCTTTTTCTTCGGTTGGGCAAGCCACTTTCACCAGCCATTCGATCATGTGATGAAATGTCTGAACCTGTTCGGTATCTGCGGCCTTATAATAGACCTCTTTCCCTTCCCGGCGGCTGACAATCAGCCCGGCTGCTTTCAGCTGCTTCAGGTGGTGGGAGACCGCCGGGCTGCTCATATTCACCATTGCGGATAGGTTGATGACGCATTCCTCACAGTGGCAGAGCAGCCAGAAGATCCGAATGCGGCTCCCATCTCCTAGTTGCTTGAAAATATCCGCTACGGTCTGAAAGTTCTCCACGCTGGGCATGTGCTCCAGTTCCTGTTCAATACTCTGCCCGTGATTGTGGGGTAAGTGATTCTGAGGCATAGGAAAGATATTCGCCGTAGTAGGCGCTGTGGGAATGTGCGTAAACGGTCATGCTTGCGGAGCTGTGGGAAACGATGTTTGCGGGCTGTGGGAATGCCGGCGGCTTTTCCATCGGGCCGTGAATGTCTGCTTTCCATCGGCGGAGCGGCCGTTCTCCACATTTCCATAGCGCAAAATTGCAGGATGGCATCAATGGTGCATTGCTTTTTCATGCGGGATAAGATATACTGAATACATATTGGTTAGTTGTTGCTAACCATTTGGCTTGCTTACAAGTGAAAGGGGGATGTATGTGAACTGGACGCGCACCATCTTGGACGGGCTCGCCATGGCGGCCTATTTTAACCTGTTCGCCGCGGCGGTGGCGCTGTATAAGCCCCGGCTGATGTTTCCCTGCTATCCGCCCGCCATCATCAAGGCGGCGGAAGAACCGCCGACAAAGGCCGAAAATCGTTTTTACTGGCTTTGGATCTGCTTTGGGGAGTTGCTGCCCCTCCTTCTTTATGGTGCGGTCAGCACTGTGGAGGGCGGGACAACCGGATTCTGGCGTCTGGCCCTGACGGGGTATATCCAGTGGATGATCGTCAATGTCTGTGACCTGCTCTTTCTGGACCTCTGGCTGATACAGAGGAAGGCAAAACGCCGTTTTATCATCCCAGGAACCGAAGGGCACCCCGGCTATGGGTTCAAGGCGTGGATGAAAAGCTATGCCTTGCCGGAGCACTTGCTGCAATGGCCATTGATCCTCTGCCCTTTGTTGGCGGCAATACAGGCAGGGCTGGGTTTGGTCATGAATGCGCTGTGGCAGGCAGTATAGTCGTTTGCAATGTTTATGTTTATAAGGAGGGATACCATGCCGGAATTCAACGCCGTAGAGAACACTTTGTTCATTCCCATGCTGGGCAGGATCTATATCAGCGAGCATTTTCAAAACATTTTGTATGATGAAAAGGCCCTGTCGCTGAAAGATGTGCTGCCCAAAAGTCTGGTGGAAACCGGTTCCCAGAGCCAGTATACCCTGCTGGCCTCTGCCTCCCGTTCCGCCAATATGGACCGATATATCCGGGACTTTCTCCGCCGCAAACCAGACGGCGTAATTGCAGAGCTGGGGTGCGGGCTGGAGACCACCTTTTACCGGAACGACGATGGGCATACCCGCTGGTACGCTGTCGATCTGCCGGATGTCATGGAATACCGAAAGACGCTGCTCCCGGAACCGGAGCGACAGACATACTTTGCCGGCGATGCCTTTTCAGATGGCTGGATCAGGAAGATTCGTATCGATGCACCGGATGCGCCGGTGCTGGTTACTGCCGGCGGTCTGCTCCACTATTTTGAAGAGGAAAAAGTGCTTGCCCTTCTGCGGATGCTGCAAAGCTTCGGAAATATGGAGGTCGTGTTCGACAGCGTGAGCAAAAGCGGAATGGATATGATGCGGAAAAAATACATGAAGCAGATGGGCCATGCTGACGCGAGGATGTTTTTCTATGTGGATTCCGCGGCGGCACTCGCTCGTAAAATTGGCATTGATGCCCGCGCGATTGCAGAGGAACCCTATTACCGCCATATCGACAAGGCCGGGCTGAAGCTCTCCACAAAGCTCAGCATGAACGTATCCGACCGATTTTGTATGGTGAAAATGGTGCATGTGAAATAAAGCAAGAAAGATTTGGCTAAGTAAGGAGATGATATTATCATGCAGGACAGGAATTACCAGCAGGCGGCAATCCGCCTTGGGACGCATGGGGAGAATTACGGGAGCTGGATGTCAAACCCTGTTTTCTATGTGGTAGGCGGCCTTTTTGCCTTGGCCGTTGTGCTGGCCGTGCTGTCCTTTGCGGTGTTCCATATCACGGCGCTGGGTGTGGTGTTCGTGATTGCCGCAGTGATCCTGCTGGCGCTGCTCCTGTGGTGCGCCTGGATACGGCGGCAGTATGCCTTTGGGGGCGGCGGTATGATGGAGCGGACCCACCTGGTCATCCTCTCCCATCTGGATTTTGACGGGCAGGGGCAACTGCTGGAAGTGGGCTGCGGCTCCGGGCCATTGTCCATCCGGGCGGCTCTCACCTGGCCGTCGGCCCAGGTGGTGGGCATTGACTATTGGGGCGTAGACTTCGGCTACAACCAAACTATGTGCGAGAAAAACGCCGCAAGCGAAGGTGTAGCCGCCCGGTGCCGGTTCCAGCATGGGGACGCCAACAAGCTGGACTTCCCGGATGAGAGCTTCGACGCTGTGGTGAGCAACTATGTCTATCATAATATCATGGGTTCAGACAAGCGGACACTGCTGCTGGAAACCCTGCGGGTGCTGAAAAAGGGCGGCGTGTTCGCCCTCAACGATGAGATGAAGCCCCGCATGTACGGGGACATGGAGGCCTTCGCCCAGGAGCTGCGGGACATTGGGTATGAGGATGTGCACATCATCGACACGGCCCAGGAGGCCTTCGGCTCCCGCCGGCGGGCGGCCATGATGATGCTGGGCGACTCCCGGATGCTGGTGGGACGCAAATAGTGCCGGCGCGTAGGCTTTCCATGACGTAAACAAAAAACAACCCCTTTTATGTCCTGTTGACTGGACTGTATGCGAATGCTGTACTCCGGCCAGTAGTAACGAATTTAGCACAGGATGGTGCCGATGAAATACCACATTGAGAAGAACACCATACAAGAGACGCTGGTGATCCCCCTGTACGCCCGGGCACTGTGTACCCGGCGGTTTCCCCACCTATTTTCCGATCCGCTGTCTGTGGAACTGCTGGAGCGGCTAGACTACGATTTTTCTGCCCTAGAGCAGGCGTCCGGCGGCCTGATGCAGACCTTTGGGGCCATGGAGGCGGCCATGCGCCAGAGCGATCTGTCCTGGGAGGTGAAGGACTACCTGCGGGGCCATCCCTGTGCGGCTGTGGTGAACCTGGGCTGCGGACTGGATCAGACGGGCCGGTCCTGCGACAACGGGCAGTGCCGCATCTATAACATCGACCTGCCCGACGTGATGGCGGTGCGGGAGGCGCTGCTGCCCGCCGGGGAACGGGAGAAAAACCTAGCCGCCGACCTAAATGACCTCTCCTGGTTCGACGCCATTGACACGCCGGCGGAGGACGGGGCTGTGTTCTTTGCCGCTGGGGTGTTCTACTACTTCCGAACGGAACAGGTGCGCGCCCTCTGCGCGGCCATGGCGGAACGGTTTCCGGGCGGGCGGCTGGTATTTGACGCCGCCGGGCCGACGGCGGTAAAGCTGATGCTGAAAACCTGGGTCAAGCAGGCGGGCATCCGGGATGTGGGGGCATACTTTTCCGTCCAGGACGCAGAAAGAGAATTGCCTGCCTGGTCGGACCGCATTACCGTATCCAGCCGTGGCTATATGTTGGGCTATCAGGATCTACGGGGGCCCGGAGTCCGCGCCATCCACCGTCTTCTGGCCAGGACTGCCGATGGGCCGCTGAAGCTGCGGATCGTGCGGATGGCGTTCCAAGGTAGCGATGGGAGAGGAGGTTTTTCATGACACTTGCAGAATTTCACCGGGTTTATCCAACCGCTGCCTTCACGGTCAGCAGCGGGAAACCCTTTACCTATCGCTACTTTCAAAATCCCCAGGCCAAAGCCACGCTGGTCCTGCTCACGGGCGGCATTGGGCTGTCCGACCTGTTTTATAAGCACTTTGCTCGGTTCGCCGGGGAGTTTTCGGTGCTGACCTTTGACTATCAGCTCCCGTTCGGGGATAACGGAGAATTTGCCGACGCCGTGGGAATGAGCATGAGCGGCCATGGTTGCGGAACAGTGGGGTAGTCGGCGGCCTTTCTCCATCGGGCCGTGAGTGTCTGCTTTCCATCGGCGGAGCAGCCGTTTTCCATATTTCCATAGTGTAAAATTGCAGGATAGCATCAATGGTGCATTGCTTTTTCATACGGGATGCGATATACTGAATATATGTTGGTTAGTTAGTGCTAACCCTCTGTTTGCTTACAAGTGAAAGGGGGATGTATGTGAACTGGACGCGCGCCATCCCAGGCGGGCTTGTGTCTGCTGCTGCAAAAAATAGGATGAGGAGATGATTGGATGAAACACAATCGTTCCCGGCATAGGGAGATTCGCCTTGGCACCCACGGGGAGGACTGCGGAAACTGGATGCCGGTCTCGATGCTCCGGCTGGTGGGCGGCCTGGCGGCTTTGGCCGCGGTGCTCTCTGTGCTGTCCTTTGCGGTGTTCCCTATCACGATGCTGGGTGTGGTATTCGTAATTAACGGTCCGATACCGGCAGCGATGAGAAAAGCTCTGCGCTGTATATGCCGGAAACAGTGAAACCAATTTCAAGAACAGCGGAGGTACAGAAAATGTGGAAGTACACAATCCAGGTAGATGGTATGATGTGCGGTATGTGTGAGAACCATGTCAACGACGCGGTGCGGAGGGCCTTTCCCGTGAAGAAGGTCACCTCATCCCGGAGCAAGAAGGAGACCACGGTGCTCGCGGAAACGGAGCTGGACGAAGACGCCCTGCGTGCGGCTATTTCAGCCACCGGCTATGAGGTGGGAGAGATCCGGAAGGAGCCTTGGGTAAAGAAGGGGTTGTTTGGCCGGTAAAGAGTTCGGGCATCGTGTCACGGAGAGGAGGCTTCATGTTGCTGGCGGAATTTCTGGCTGACCGAGGGGACTGGACGCCGGTGATGCCCGGCGCCCGGGCCTGCCTGTTTTCCCTGGATAAGTTGTCGTTCCCGCTGCCTCTCCAGCTGGAACGCCTGCACTTTGAAACCCTGTTCTGCATGCGGGGGGCCGTGACCTTGACGCGGCAGGACGGATCCTTACTGACAGCGGGCGCCCAGCAGGTGCTGATCCTCACTGATCTCACCGACTTGGCCGGCGCCAGTGTGGACACCCCCTTGGAAGGCGTTTTGGTGGCAGTGGACGCCCGGGGTGCGCGCGAGAGCCTGGAAAGCATCTGCCATCTGCTGGGCGGTCTGACCCTGGACACGGGCCGGGTACGGCGGTGGATGTCCAGCCGGGGCGGTTTCACGGTGGAAGGCCCCACGCCCTGGAGCCGAGCAGCCTTTGCCGACCTGGTTCGTCTTCCCCAAACCGAGAGGGCACGATGGTGTGTGTGGAAGTCGGTGGAGATGCTCTATCTGCTCTCCGCCCAGGAGGAACCGGAGACGGAAGCGCCCCCGGACTCGATGCCGGATCGAAACATGGCCCGGACGCTGGCGCAGACCCGCCGGTACATGGAAGAACACCTGGACGAAGTTCTCACCATCCCCGTTTTGAGCCGCCGGGCTTGTCTTTCCGCCACCACGTTCAAGGAGGGGTTCCGTCAACTGTATGGTCTGCCTGTTCACGCCTGGCTGCGCAAGCGGCGGATGGAGCGTGCGGCGGAACTGCTGCATACGCCCGGGTCCAGTCTGGAAGGTGTGGCAAAAGCGGTGGGGTACAGCAGCGTCAGTCAATTTGCCGCCGCGTTCCGGCGGCAATATGGAGTGACCCCTGGCAGGTACCGAAAAAATGTCTGAATAAGCAATGATTTGACCGATTCGGCAATGTAGCCGTGCGGAGCATCTGCTATAATGTTTTAACACGCAAAGAGACATGTTTGTTTTCAAACAGGAGGAGATCTTGATGAAACAACATCGCTTCTGGGCCTGGGGCGCCATGATCTGCATGGTCATGGTGATGATCACAGGCTACAAACGCAAATAAGCATCCAGCAGAAAGGAAGAATTTCCATGGTGAAGCACTATGTCAAACTGGCCTGCTTCGTGGGCGGCGCTCTGTTTGGCTCCGTCGGCGTGAAACTGCTTGCCAGCAAGGACGCCAAGAAGGCCTATACCCACATTACCGCCGCCGGCCTGCGGATGAAGGACAGCGTGATGGAAACCGTTACATCTGTTCAGGAGAACGCCGCCGACATTCTGGCCGCTGCCAAGGACATCAACGAGAACCGGGCCGCCAAGGATGCCGAGGCTCAGGTGGATGGCCAGGAGGCCTAAAAACTGCGGAAGGGAGCCGGCAAGCGGCTCCCTTTTTCCATGAGGAGAGAGTTACTGTGAAAGCGACCATCGTACACGAGAGTCGGGGCCGAATGCGTCTGCGGCTCCGGCAGAAGAATATGACTCTCCGGCAGGCGGACCTGCTGGAGGCCTGGCTGAAAGGCCAGCCCTGGGCGAAGGATGCCGTGGTGCATGAGCGCACCGGCTGCATCATCCTGACGTATGCGGGAGAGCGGGATACGGTACTCTCCGCCATCGGCAGTTTCACCTGGGCCGGAGCGGAGGGAACGGTTTCCCTGCCCGGTCACAGCACTCGCGCCCTGAACCGGGAATTTCAAGAGAAACTGGTGGGCAAGGTGCTGATGAAGGGAGCTTCCGCGCTGTTTTTTCCTGCGCCTTTGCGCGTCGCCCGCCTGGTCTGGCACATGGTCCCCTTCCTTTACAAAGGCCTCCGATGCCTGGGCCGGCGGCGGATCAAGGTGGAGCTGCTGGATGCCCTGTCCATCGGTATTTCTGCTTGCCGCCGGGACTTCGGCACCGCGGGCACCGTCATGTTCTTGCTGGAGATCGGGGAGTTGCTGGAGGACTGGACGCGGAAGAAGTCCGTGGCCGACTTGGCGGAGAGCCTGTCCCTCCACGTTGACCGGGTGTGGCTGAAAACGCCGGCCGGGGATGTGCTCACCCCCATTGGTCAGATCAAGCCCGGCGACCGGGTGGTGGTCCGGGCCGGGAGCATCATCCCCTTGGACGGTGTGGTGGCAGAGGGAGAGGTCACCATCAACCAGGCGTCCCTCACCGGAGAGTCCGTCCCCGTGGCCAAGCGGCCCGGCGGCGCGGTATACGCCGGTACTGTGGTGGAGGAAGGCGAGTGCATCCTGGATGTGAAACAGGCTTCCGGCAAGGGCCGGTATGACCAGATCGTGGAGATGATCCAGCGGTCCGAGCAGATGAAGTCTGCCAGCGAGGCCAGGGCGGCCAACCTGGCAGACAAATTGGTGCCCTACACTTTCGCCGGGAGCCTTTTGAGCCTGGCCCTCACCCGGAACGTGACACGGGCCCTGTCGGTGCTGATGGTGGACTTTTCCTGTGCGCTGAAATTGGCTATGCCCCTTGCGGTACTCTCCGCTATGCGGGAGGCAGGTCGAGAGCACATCACAGTCAAGGGCGGCAAATTCCTGGAGGCGGTTGCCCGGGCGGACACCATCGTCTTTGACAAGACCGGCACCCTTACCCATGCCTGCCCCCGGGTAGCGAAGATCGTTCCCTTCAACGGAAAAGAAGAAGCAGAGATGCTCCGTCTTGCTGCTTGTTTGGAGGAGCACTTTCCCCACTCCATGGCGAACGCGGTGGTGGAGGAAGCCGGGCGCCGGGGGCTTCGCCACGAGGAACGCCACGGCAAGGTGGAGTATCTGGTGGCCCATGGAATCGCCAGTTCGGTGGACGGGGCGCAGGTGCGCATCGGCAGCGCCCACTTTATCTTTGAGGATGAAAAGTGCGTGATCCCCGAGGATGAGCAGGCCAGGTTCGACGCCCTGTCCCCGGCGTTTTCCCACCTCTATCTGGCAATCAACGGGGTGCTCTCTGCCGTGCTCTGCATCTCCGATCCCCTGCGGGAGGAGGCAAGGGACGTGCTCACCGCCCTGCAGAGCCTGGGTGTGCGGAACGCCGTCATGCTCACCGGCGACAGCCCTCGCACCGCAGCCGCCATCGCGGCACAGCTGGGAGTGGACGATTTCCAGGCCGGCGTGCTCCCAGCAGACAAGGCGGAGTATGTGGCTGCTCTGCGGCGGGAAGGGCACACCGTCCTCATGGTGGGGGACGGCATCAACGACTCCCCGGCTCTCTCCGAGGCGGACGCAGGCATTGCCATCAGCGACGGGGCAGCCATTGCCCGGGAGATCGCCGACATCACCATCGCCGCCGACAGCCTGTGGGAACTGGTGCGTCTGCGCCAGCTGGCCATGGCCCTGATGCACCGCATCCAGAACAACTACCGCTTCGTCATCGGCTTTAACGGAGCGCTCATCGGCCTTGGCGTAGCGGGCATTCTGCCTCCAGCCACCTCCGCCATGCTCCACAACCTGTCCACCCTGGGGGTGAGCCTCCACAGCATGAGCGCCCTGCCGGTTGAGAAAAAAGAGCCCTGAATGTTCCCGCGCAAAAGGACCATGAACTCTGCTCAGCGCATAAAGCGGACGGAACCAGTGATCTTCGCTGGTCCCGTCCGCCTTTCTTTGACGGTCATTTCCTCTTCCACTTCAGCAGGAAAGCGGAGCAGGTGATGACCAGCACCGACCCGGCATTATGGACCAGGGCCCCCACTACCGGGTTTAAGGTGCCGTTGATTGCCAGGACGATGGCGACGAAGTTCAGCGCCATGGAGAAGGTCATGTTGACCTTAATGGTTGTCATCATCCGCTTGGACAGGGCAATGAGGTGGGGCAGCTCCTTTACCTCGTCGTCCACCAGGGCGATGTCCGCCGCGTCCACGGCGATGTCACTGCCCACACCTCCCATGGCAATGCCCACCTCGGCGCGCTTCAGTGCGGGAGCATCGTTGATACCGTCGCCAATCATGCACACCGGCTGACCGGCGGTCTGGTACTGGTCGATGGCCTTCAGCTTGTCCTCCGGCAGACAGTTGGCCCGCACCGAAGGAATCTTCAGCTGCCCGGCAATGGTCCGGGCGGCGTTTTCATGGTCGCCGGTGAGCAGCACCGGCTGTACTCTCAAGCCGTTCAATTCCTGGATCATGTCCGCGCTCTCCTCCCGCAGAGTGTCAGAGAGGATGATGTAGCCCGCGAACACCCCGTCCACCGCCAGATAGGTGACCGTGCAGCCCTTCCGGACGGCCTCCTCCGCCGCGGGTGGCGGCGTCATGGACATACCGTGCTCATGCAGCAGCTCCGGGTTTCCGGCCAGGATCTCCTTGCCCTCCACCCGGGCACTCACGCCTCGGCCGGGGAGCATGGAAAAGCCATCGGCCAGGGCGAGTTCGGTTCCAAACTCCTTTTTGCAGCAGTGTACAATGGCCTTGCCCAAGGGGTGCTCCGAGAACTGCTCGGCGGAGGCGGCCAGCCGGTAGAGTTGTTCTTTGCTGTAAGCCTCGGTCACACTGACAGCTTCCACCACCTCCGGGGTGCCGTAGGTCAGGGTGCCGGTCTTGTCAAAGGCAATGACCTTCACCCGGGCCAGCCGCTCCAGGGCGTCCCCTTCCCGGACCAGGAAGCCGTGCTTTGTGGCGTTGCCGATGGCCGCCATGATGGCGGTGGGGGTGGCCAGCACCAGAGCACAGGGACAGAACACAACCAGGATGGTCACTGCCCGGATGATCTCCGCAGTGACGAGCCAGGTGATGGCCGCCGCACTCAGGGCGATGACAACAATCCAGGTGGCCCAGCGGTCGGCCAGCCCCACAATCTTGGCCTTGCCTGCGTCGGCGGACTGCACCAGCCGGATCATCCGCTGGATGGAGCTGTCCTCTCCCACCTTGGTGGCCCGCATCTCAAAGGTTCCAAACTGGTTCACTGTGCCGCTGGAGACCTCGTCCCCCACGGTCTTGTCCACCGGCAGGGACTCCCCGGTCATCACCGCCTGATTGATGGAGGTTTGCCCGGAGACGATGACGCCGTCCACCGGCACCCCCTCTCCGGGCAGGACCCGGAGCAGATCGCCCACCTGCACCTGTTCGGCGGGAATGATGAGATCCTGTCCGTCCCGCAGCACCCGGGCGATCTGAGGCGTCAGATGCACCAGTTTTTCGATGCCCGCCCGGGCCTTGGCTACGGTCAACTCCTCCAGCAGGCCGCCCAGCTGCATGATGAAGGCCACCTCGCCGGCGGCGAAGTCCTCCCCGATGGCTACCGAGGCGATGAGGGCCAGAGACACCAGCACGTCCGCCTTGATGTCAAAGGCGGTCACCAAGCCGATGACGGCCTCCAGAATGATAGGGATACCGCACAGAACAATGGCTACCCACGCCATGTCAAAGGGAAACAGCTGCACGCCCAGCAGACTCAGCAGCACGCCGATCCCAGAGATAACCAGCAGTGTAATATCCTTTTTGATGCCGCCCAACTCCAGCAGATGTTCCAATTTTTCCATGAGTGACTTCATTACTCGCCTCTCCTTTTATACCGTATAGGGTATGGGTATATTATACCCATAGGGGTATCAGGTGTCAAGAAAAAAGACGGCCGCAAGGCCGCCTTTTCCGTCACATCAACTCATATTGGAGAACCGCTCCACCGCCTTGGTAAAACTCTCAATGGTCTTATCCGCGTCCCCGTGCTGGATGCCGTCCCGGACGCAGTGCTGGATGTGTCCCTCCAGCACCACCTTGCCGCACCCGTGGAGGGCAGACTTGGCCGCGTTGATTTGGGCCAGAATGTCCTCACAGGGGATGTCTTCGTCGATCATCCGGTCAATGGCCTGGACCTGCCCGATGATTTTCTTCAGTCTTCGATGTAGGTTGTCCGCGTCCATGCACTGTCGCATTGTCATTTCCTCCCTACCATTAGGGGTATGTGTAGATTATATGCAGAAAATTCTGCTTTGTCAATCGGTGCAGTCAGACACGTCCTCCTGGAGAAGCCGGCATCAAAAAAATTAAAGGAGTCATCTTGACATTTGGTTTTGTTAGCGTTATTATAACAGCGTTATATAACGCCGTTACAAGGAGATCTTTCCATGGAAGAAAAATCTACTGCCACCCTGGAGAATATCCAGGAGGCCGCTTTGACAGAGTTTCTGGACAAGGGGTTTCAAGGTGCCTCCCTGCGGCAGATCGTGAAGAACGCCGGAGTGACTACCGGGGCCTTTTACGGCTACTTCTCCAGCAAGGAGGCCCTGTTTAATGCCCTGGTGGAGCCCCACGCCGCCGCCCTCATGGGCAAGTTCATGGAGGCCCAGATCTCCTTTGCCGAACTGCCCGAGGAGCAGCAGCCCGATCACATGGGGGTGGAGTCCTCCCACTGCGTCCACTGGATGGTGGACTACATCTGTCAGCACCGGGAGCCGGTAAAGCTGCTCCTCACCCGCTCAGAGGGCACCAGCTACGAGCACTTCGTCCACAACATGGTGGAGGTGGAGGTAGAATACACCCTCCAATACATGGAGGTTCTCCGCCGCCTTGGAAAGGACATTCCCGAGCTGGACAAATCCCTATGTCACATCATCGCCAGCGGGATGTTCAATGGTATCTTCGAGATTGTGGTCCACGATATGCCCCGGGAGCAGGCCTTGCGGGATGTGGATCAACTCCGCGATTTCTACACTGCCGGATGGCTGAAATTGATGGGGGCTTGACCCCTGTCTTTTTTGAATATAAGTTAGCAATAACTAACTATTTTAACGAGGAGGGATCACTTTGAAGCAAAAGAAACCGAACAGCCTTGCCCGCATCCTAAGCTATGCGGGCGGGCACAAGAACCTAACGATCCTAGGCTGTATCCTGTCCGCCCTGTCGGCGGTGCTGGGGCTGGCCCCCTATCTGTGTGTCTGGCTGGTGGCCAGGAGCATACTGGCCGCCTGGCCCAGCCTGGACG
>ERZ1643249.1437-NODE-1437-length-24114-cov-21.134877_pt1 | contig 24114 bp, 25 predicted proteins | sample MGYA00579263_ERZ1643249 | MGnify/ENA primary metagenome ERZ1643249 (study PRJEB29033, sample SAMEA4952264) | chicken gut metagenome | biome: Broiler Chicken; feature: Gastrointestinal Tract; material: Caecum | place: Ireland | collected 2018 | study: Broiler... | reverse complement strand
AAGAAAAAAGACAAAAAAGATGAAAAAATAGAAGAGCTTACCGACATGGTCAAAAGACAGATGGCGGAGTTTGATAACTACCGGAAACGTACAGAGAAGGAAAAATCTTCCATGTATGAGATCGGCGCCAGAGAAGTGATCGAAAAGATCCTTCCTATCGTTGATAATTTTGAACGAGGTCTGGCAGCAGTTCCGGAAGAAGAAAAAGGCAGTCCTTTTGTGGAAGGAATGAATAAAGTTTACCGTCAGCTCCTTTCTTCATTTGAAGGAATGGGAGTTAAGGCCATTGAATCTGTAGGCCAGGAATTCAATCCGGATTATCATAACGCAGTGATGCATGTGGAAGATGAAGAAGCCGGAGAGAATACAGTGGTGGAAGAATTCCAGAAAGGTTATACCTATAAGGATACAGTGATCCGCCACAGCATGGTGAAGGTGGCAAATTAATCTGCGGACCTGAACCGAAAGGATTTTATATGCAGGAGTGATCCTGAAGGATTTTATCTTATAAACAGCAAATAATAACTAACAATAGAAATGATACAAGGAGGAGTTTATCATGAGCAAGATCATAGGTATTGACTTAGGTACTACAAATAGCTGTGTAGCCGTTATGGAAGGCGGACAGCCGACAGTTATTCCAAATGCAGAAGGCGCAAGAACAACACCTTCCGTTGTGGCTTTTACAAAATCAGGGGAAAGACTTGTAGGTGAGCCTGCAAAACGTCAGGCTGTTACAAACGCTGACAAGACGATTTCTTCTATTAAAAGACATATGGGTACAGACTACAGAGTAGCTATTGATGATAAAAAATATTCACCCCAGGAAATTTCCGCAATGATCCTTCAGAAACTGAAAGGTGATGCAGAAAACTATCTGGGTGAGAAAGTTACAGAAGCAGTTATTACAGTTCCTGCTTACTTCAACGATGCTCAGCGTCAGGCTACAAAAGATGCCGGTAAGATTGCCGGTCTGGAAGTAAAACGTATCATCAACGAGCCTACGGCAGCAGCTCTGGCTTATGGACTGGATAATGAAAAAGAGCAGAAGATCATGGTATATGACTTAGGCGGCGGTACTTTTGATGTTTCCATCATCGAGATCGGTGACGGCGTTATCGAAGTTCTGGCTACAGCCGGTAACAACCATCTGGGCGGCGATGACTTTGACCAGAAAGTTGCAGACTACATGATCTCTGAGTTTAAGAAGAAAGAAGGGGTTGACCTTTCTACAGATAAGATGGCTATGCAGCGTATTAAAGAAGCGGCAGAAAAAGCGAAGAAAGAGCTGTCTTCCGCTACTACTACAAATATCAACCTGCCATTTATCAGCATGAATGCCAACGGTCCTCTTCACTTTGATATGGATCTGACAAGAGCAAAATTTGATGAACTGACACATGATCTGGTAGAAAAAACAGCTGAACCTGTAAGACGTGCACTTTCTGACGCAGGTCTGACAGCTTCCGAGCTGGGCCAGGTACTGTTAGTAGGCGGTTCTACCCGTGTTCCTGCCGTACAGGATAAGGTAAAACAGCTGACAGGCAAAGAGCCAAGCAAGAGTCTGAACCCGGATGAGTGTGTTGCTCTGGGCGCTGCCGTACAGGGCGGTAAACTGGCCGGAGACGCAGGCGCAGGGGATATCCTTCTTCTGGATGTTACTCCGCTGTCACTGTCTATCGAGACTATGGGCGGTATCGCTACAAGACTGATCGAGAGAAACACAACCATTCCTACCAAGAAGAGCCAGATCTTCTCCACAGCAGCTGATAACCAGACTGCCGTAGATATCAACGTAGTACAGGGCGAGAGACAGTTCGCAAGAGACAACAAGTCCCTTGGACAGTTCCGTCTGGATGGTATCCCGCCAGCAAGAAGAGGTGTTCCTCAGATTGAAGTTACTTTTGATATTGATGCCAACGGTATCGTTAATGTTTCTGCAAAAGACCTGGGTACAGGTAAAGAGCAGCACATTACCATTACAGCAGGTTCCAACATGTCCGATGATGAGATCAACAAGGCTGTAAGAGAAGCTGCTGAATACGAAGCTCAGGATAAGAAACGTAAAGAGGCTGTTGATACCAAGAACGATGCAGACGCTATGGTATTCCAGACAGAGAAGGCTATGGAAGAAGCAGGAGATAAGATTGACGCCAATGATAAGACTGCTGTAGAAGCTGATCTGAATGCTTTGAAGGAAACTCTGGCAAAATGCTCCAATACTGACGAGATCACAGATGCTCAAGTAGAGGAACTGAAGGCCGGAAAAGAAAAACTGATGCAGAGCGCTCAGAAACTCTTCGCAAAGATGTATGAGCAGGCACAGAACGCTCAGCAGGCAGGACCAAATCCTGGAGCAGGCGCAGGTTCACAGGACAATGGCAATGAAGCATACGGCGACGATGTAGTAGACGGAGATTACAGAGAAGTATAATCCGGGTGTATCGCCAAAAAAAGCATGGGGTGTTTTTGAGCATCCCATGCTTGTGTGTAGAAAGGGAAAAGACCAATGGCAGATAAAAGAGATTACTATGAAGTCCTGGGCGTAGACCGGGGAGCAGACGAGTCTGCAATAAAAAGCGCCTACCGTAAGCTTGCCAAGAAATATCACCCGGATGTAAATCCAGGAGACAAAGAGGCTGAGAGAAAGTTTAAGGAGGCCACAGAGGCCTACAGTGTATTAAGCGACCCTCAGAAAAGACGGCAGTATGATCAGTTCGGTCATGCGGCATTTGAACAGGGCGGCGGCGGGGCCGGCGGCTTTGATGGCTTTGGCGGCTTCGGAGGTTTCAGCGGCGGAGATATGGGTGATATTTTCGGCGATATTTTCGGCGATCTGTTCGGCGGCGGAAGAAGAAGGCCTAATAACGGTCCGATGAAGGGAGCAAATGTTCATGCTTCTGTCCGCATTACTTTTGAAGAGGCTGTATTTGGCTGTGAGAAAGAACTGGATCTTACTTTGAAAGATACCTGTGAGACCTGCCATGGTACAGGAGCAAAACCGGGTACTTCACCGGAAACCTGTTCTAAATGCCATGGTACCGGTCAGGTAGTGTACACTCAGCAGTCTATGTTTGGAACTATTCAGAATGTCCAGACCTGCCCGGATTGTCATGGAACTGGGAAGGTGATCAAGGATAAATGTCCGGACTGCCGGGGAACTGGATATATTTCCAACCGCAAAAAAATCAAAGTGACCATACCGGCAGGTATTGACAACGGACAGAGTATCCGTATCCGGGAAAAAGGAGAACCAGGTACTAATGGCGGACCAAGGGGAGACCTGATGGTTGAAGTGGTAGTTGCCCGTCATCCTATTTTCCAGAGACAGGATATGAACATATTCTCTACGGCGCCCATCACTTTCGCTCAGGCTGCTCTGGGAGGAGAAGTACGGATCAGCACAGTTGACGGCGATGTGATGTATGACATTAAACCAGGAACCCAGACAGATACAAAAGTGCGCTTGAAAGGAAAAGGCGTGCCTTCCCTGAGAAACAAAAATGTCAGAGGCGACCATTATGTGACTTTAGTGGTTCAGGTGCCTACGAAACTCAACGAAGAAGCCAAAGAGGCTCTGCGTAAATTTGACGAAGCATGCGGGAACCGTCCCCCAAGCGGAGAAAAGAAGAAAAAATTCGGCGAGAAGTTAAAAGATATTTTTGAAAATTAGAAGAAAAAGGACTGTCGTATGAAAACCAGTCAGAATGTATAGAGATTCCTGACATTGGTTTGATACGGCGGCCCTTTTTTGTATTGCAATTTGATTTTTTTTCTTCTATAATAGCATATGTCTGTTTATGCCTTTTTGGCCTGAACAGAGAAAAAAGAAAGATGAGAAAAGGAAGATCGGAAAATGAGTAGTTTGGTTGTGCTGGAACAGATGGTGATGATCTTTATTTTGATCCTCACTGGTTTTGTATTATACAAAAAGAAAATGATATCAGACAGCGCATCCAAAGATCTGTCCGCCCTGGTTGTAAATGTTTGTTCGCCAGGACTGGTTATTGTGAGTATGTTTAATGATCTTTCTCAGATCCCCAGGGAGAATGTGATCTTTGTAGGGATCATTGGCATTATTTTTTATCTCTTTCTGATCTTTTTTGGATATTTTCTTGTATGGGTCCTGAAAGTGCCGGATTATTTAAAAAACGCATATGTACTTATGACGGTTTTCGGAAATACAGGATTTATCGGAATACCTGTTGCTCTGGCAATTATCGGGCCGGAATCTATGGTGTATGTAATTGTCTTTAATTTCCTTTTTAATCTCACAATTTTTACTTTTGGCATCATGCTGCTGAAAAAGGGCAGTGAGGGAAAAAAAACATCCTGGAAAGACTATCTGAATCCGGGGCTGATCGCCTGTATCGCCGCTTTTTTTATTTACTGGTTCCAGATTGAACTGCCGGAAGAGATAGAGACTCTTGCAGGATATTACGGCAATGCCTGTACACTTTTGTCTATGATCGTTATAGGGATATCTCTGGCGGGGATGAAACTCAGTGATATGCTGAAAAACAGAAAGCTTCTGGCTTTTGCAGTCATTCGCTTTATTGCTTTTCCAATTGTTCTGGCCCTGGCTCTGAAACCAGTGCTGACAGATCTTTTGATCCGAGAGGTGGTAATCCTTATGGCTGTGCTTCCTGTGGGAAATTTTCCGGCTATGCTCTGTGAACAGTATGGAAAAGATCCCAAACCTATTGCGGAAGGTATTGTAGTGACTACTGTTTTATCAGTGCTTACGATCACATTGACTTTTATGCTGGTGTAATAACTGACGGGATTTGAAAGAAAGGAATAGATGCCGGTAAGAAATCGGCAGGGTGAAGTTTTATGAAATGGAAAAAATTTAGGATTAAAACAAAGACAGAGGCAGAGGATATCATTATCAGCACTCTTTATGACATAGGCCTGGAAGGGGCTCAGATTGAAGATAATGTGCCTCTTACCGCACTTGAAAAAGAGCAGATGTTTGTGGATATCCTTCCTCAGATGGAAGAGGATGACGGTACGGCTTATCTTAGCTTTTTTGTGGAGGAAACTGAGGATGGAGATCTTCTGGTAAACGGGGAAAAGGTTACCGAGGACCAGGTACTGGAAATGGTGAACCGGGAACTGGAGAGCCTGAAAGAATTTCTGGACATTGGAGAAGGAAGCATCGCTGTAGATGAGACAGAAGATGTTGACTGGATCAATAACTGGAAACAATATTTCAAACAGTTTTATGTAGACGATATTCTGATCATTCCATCCTGGGAAGAGGTTAAAGAGGAAGATAAAGACAGGATGATCATCCATATCGATCCCGGAACTGCTTTTGGAACGGGAATGCACGAGACAACCCAGCTGTGTATCCGCCAGCTGAAAAAATATGTGACAAAAGACACGGTCCTGCTGGATGTGGGAACAGGCAGCGGAATCCTTTCTATTGTAGCCTTGAAGCTGGGAGCCGCCCATGCAGTGGGAACAGATCTAGATCCCTGCGCAGTGCCTGCGGTAGAAGAAAATAAAGAAGCGAATCAGATCCCGGATCAGGATTTTGAGATGATGATCGGGAATATTATTGATGATAAGGCAATCCAGGATGCAGTGGGATATGAAAAATATGATATCGTCACAGCAAATATCCTGGCAGACGTATTGGTACCTCTGACTCCGGTGATCGTTCATCAGATGAAAAAGGGAGGCATTTATATTACTTCAGGAATCCTGGATGTAAAGGAATCGGTAGTGACAGAGGCAGTGGAAAAAGCCGGACTGGAAGTGCTGGAGATTACCCGCCAGGGAGAATGGGTATCTGTGACGGCCAGAAAGAATTAAGGTGGAAACATGTATCGATTTTTTGCAGATCCTGCCAGGATAGGAGAAAAACAGATTTCTATTACAGGCAGTGATGTTAACCATATCAAAAACGTTCTCCGTATGCGTCAGGGAGAAGAAATTCTGATCAGCGACGGAGACAAGAAAGAGTATACCTGCTATATTGAGGAATTAAGGGAAGATGAGATTCTGGCTCATATCATGTATGTTCAGGAAGCCGGATATGAGCTGCCCTCCAGGCTTTATCTTTTTCAGGGACTTCCTAAGGGAGATAAGATGGAGTTGATCATACAGAAGGCGGTAGAACTGGGAGTCCATCAGGTGATTCCGGTGGCTTCAAAACGGACGGTGGTAAAGCTGGACAAAAAGAAAGAAGAGAAAAAACGGGCCAGATGGCAGGCTATAGCGGAAAGCGCGGCTAAACAATCTAAGCGTATGTATGTGCCTGAAATAAAACAGGTCATGAGTTTCCAGGAAGCTGTGGGGTATGGAGCAGAACTGGATGTAGTACTCCTGCCTTATGAGCTGGCTAAGGATATGGAGCATACCAGAGAAATCCTGGGGAAAATCAGCAAAGGCCAGTCGGTAGGGATTTTTATCGGACCAGAGGGTGGATTTGAGGAAGAAGAAGTGGAACAGGCGGTTTCCGGAGCCGGGGCGCAGGTGATTACTTTAGGAAAACGGATACTGAGGACAGAGACGGCAGGACTTACTGTATTGTCTGTTCTGATGTTTGCATTGGAGGAATAGAAGATGGAAGCATATCTGGACAATTCCGCCACTACCAGATGCTATGAAGAAGTGAGAGATATTGTGGTAAAGACCATGATGGAAGATTATGGAAATCCTTCGTCTATGCATTTAAAGGGTGTGGAGGCAGAGAAATATGTGAAAGAGGCAGCCAGGGAGATTGCCAGGACCTTAAAAGTTCAGGAGAAAGAGATTTACTTTACTTCCGGAGGCACAGAATCGGATAATTGGGCCCTCATCGGCACGGCTATGGCTAACCAGAGAAAAGGAAAGCATATTATCACTACCGTTTTTGAACATGCGGCTATATCTGCGCCTGCGGCCTGGCTGGAGGAACAGGGATTTGAGGTGACCAGGATTCCTGTGGACAGCCAGGGAAAGCTGTCTATGGAGGAGCTGGCTGCCGCAGTAAGGGAAGATACTATTCTGGTGTCAGCCATGTATGTGAATAATGAGTTAGGAGCTGTACTTCCAGTGGAAGAGACAGGCGCTCTTATCAAGGAGAAAAATCCGGATACACTTTTTCATGTAGATGCTATTCAGGCATATGGCAAGTATAGGATTTATCCGAAAAAGATGAAAATTGATCTCCTGTCTGTAAGCAGCCATAAGATCCATGGTCCTAAAGGAGTGGGATTCCTTTATATCGGTGATAAGGTAAAAATCCATCCGTTGATCCTGGGCGGCGGCCAGCAGAAAGGCATGCGTTCAGGTACGGACAATGTGCCGGGGATCGCCGGAATGGGAGAAGCTGCCAGGATCATATATGAACATCTGGAGGAAAACAATTCCCATATGAGGGAATTGAAGGAATATTTCAGAAGAGAACTTGAAAAGTTTGAGAATGTGGAGATAAACGGACCAAAGGCAGGGGAAGGAGCTCCCCATATTTTGAATGTCAGTTTCCTGGGAGTTAGAAGTGAAGTGCTCCTCCATGCGCTGGAAGATCAGGGAATCTATGTTTCCGCAGGAAGTGCCTGCTCCAGTCATAAAAAGACAGGAAGTTCTTCCCTGGGTGCTATAGGTCTGAGTCCGGAGAGAAAGGAATCGGCGGTCCGTTTCAGCTTCAGCGAGTTTACTACAAAAGAAGAACTGGATTATACTCTGGAGACCCTTAAAAGGCTTCTCCCTATGCTGAGGAGATACGCAAGAAAGTAGCGGCCGGGCTGAACGGATACAGAAAATAAAAGGAGAGAATTTTGTATGTATAAGGCTTTTTTGATCAAGTATGCGGAAATTGCCATCAAGGGGAAAAACCGCTATATTTTTGAAGATGCTCTGGTACAGCAGATTAAATATCAGCTGAGAAATGTGGAAGGGACTTTCAAGGTAGTAAAAGAAATGGGGCGTATCTTTGTATACCCTCAGGATGAGTTTGATTATGAGGAAGCAGTAGAAGCTCTGAAAAGAGTTTTCGGAATATATGGCATCTGTCCTGCGGTAGTCCTGGAGGATCAGGGATTTCAACAGCTTTCCAAAGATGTGGCAGAGTATGTAAAAAAAGTATATGGAGAGAAAGCGCTGACCTTTAAGGTAAATACCAGAAGAAATAAGAAAAGCTATCCTATGCAGTCTATGGAGGTCAGCAGCGAGCTGGGAGCAGTGATCCTGGACGCCTGTCCAAATATGAAAGTAGATGTCCATAATCCTCAGGTGACAGTAAATGTAGAGATCCGTAATAAGATCTACCTTTATTCCGAGAACATCCCGGGACCGGGAGGTATGCCTTTGGGAACCAACGGAAGCGCTATGCTCCTGCTGTCAGGAGGGATTGACAGTCCGGTAGCCGGATATATGATCGCAAAAAGAGGAGTGACCATTGACGCTGTTTATTTTCATGCGCCGCCTTATACCAGTGAAAGGGCAAAGCAGAAGGTTATTGATCTGGCGAAACTTGTATCCAGGTATGCAGGCCCTATCCGTCTTCATATTGTGAATTTTACAGATATCCAGCTTTATATTTATGATAAGTGTCCCCATGAAGAACTTACGATCATAATGCGTCGGTATATGATGAAGATCGCAGAAGAATTTGCAAAAAAAGACCAGTGTCTGGCTCTGGTGACAGGTGAGAGTATCGGCCAGGTAGCCAGTCAAACGATTCATAGTCTTGCGGCTACTAATGAGGTCTGTACGATGCCGGTTTTCCGTCCGCTTATTGGCTTTGATAAACAGGAGATCGTAGATGTGGCTTTAAAGATACAGACCTACGAGACATCAATTCTGCCATATGAGGACTGCTGCACGATTTTTGTCGCAAAACACCCGGTGACAAAGCCTAATATCCAGGTGATCAAAAAATCTGAAGAACGGCTGCAGGAAAAAATCGATGATATGCTGAAGAAAGCGGTAGAGACTGCAGAAACGGTTATCTGTGAAGTGTAATTGCTAAAAAGGCTGCTCCTTCATGGAGCAGCCTTTAATAAGCTTTGATATTATACTAAGTATGGTTTTAAAGTCTCTAAGATTTCATCCAGAGCTGCATCTGCTGCATGGATATTTAAATCGATAGGTTTAGATAAGTCTAAAGAAAAGATACCCATAATAGACTTAGCATCGATTACATATCTACCGGAAACTAAATCAAAATCATAATCGAATTTTGTGATTTCATTTACAAAAGATTTAACTTTGTCGATAGAGTTCAGTGAAATTTTAACTGTTTTCATTGGAAAAATCCTCCCTTACCTCATTTTTAGTAATTGCATTTTACAAGAATTATGTTACCGTCATTGGATGAAAAAGTCAATATGAAAAAGGGAAAAATAAAACACAAAGAATCTGGTGACAATTCGTCAAAACGCTTAATGTATGGAGAAAATAAAAATGGAAAATAATAGAAAAAGAGTAGCATTGCACAATTTAGGGTGCAAGGTAAATGCCTATGAATTGGAGGCTATGGAACAGGAACTTGTGGATGCCGGATATGAGATTGTGCCTTTTGAACCTGGGGCAGATGTGTATATTATCAATACCTGTACGGTGACTAATATCGCTGACCGAAAGTCCAGACAGATGCTTCATAAAGCCCGGAAAATGAATCCGGAGGCAATTGTGATCGCTGCGGGATGTTATGTCCAGGCCCAGAAAGATGCAAAAGAGATAGATGATGCCATAGATATCGTACTGGGAAATAACAGGAAACAGGAACTGATAGAGATATTAGAAAATTACAGAAGAGGCCAGGGGCAGGAAAAGGTTTTGACAGATTTGGAAAAACCTGTGGAATATGAAAATATGAGCCTTTCTGCTCCGGCGGAACATACCAGAGCCTATTTAAAGGTGCAGGACGGATGTGATCAGTTCTGCAGCTATTGTATTATTCCTTATGTCAGAGGAAGAGTGAGGAGCAGAAAAAAAGAAGAAGTGCTTAGTGAAGTGCACAGACTGACGGAGAATGGATATCAGGAATTTGTGCTCACAGGTATTCATTTAAGTTCTTATGGAAAAGATATAGGGGAAAGCCTGCTGGGACTTATAGAAGCAGTTCATCAGGTGGATGGAGTGAAAAGAATCCGTCTGGGATCCCTGGAACCCAGGATCGTCACAGAGGAATTCGGGAAGGCTTTAGGGGATATGCCGAAGATCTGTCCTCATTTTCATCTTTCACTTCAGAGCGGATGTGATGAGACTCTTAAAAGGATGAACCGGAAATATACCGGGGAAGAATATATGGAAGGCTGCAGGATCCTGAGAAAATATTTTAAAGATCCGGCTCTTACGACGGATGTGATCGTCGGATTCCCCCAGGAGACAGAGGAAGAATTTGAAAAATCCAGAAACTTTATTGAACAGGTGGACTTTTATGAGACCCATATATTTAAGTATTCCCGGAGAAAAGGCACAAGAGCAGACCGTATGGAGGGTCAGATTCCTGAGAACGTCAAAGGGGAGAGGAGCCACGCGCTGATCCAGATCGGAAAATTACACCAGAAAAATTATATGGAAAGATTTCTGGGAAGAAAGGTGGAAATCCTTTTCGAGGAAACCATGGAATTTGGCGGAGAAATATATTGGACCGGATATACCAGAGAATATATGAAGACTGCTGTGAAAAGCAGAGAAAATCTGGAAAATGTTATAAAGACAGGCATTGTGACAGGATTTCTCCAGGATGACATTTTTATTTGCACAATATAATAGTTGAATTTCGGGGAAAGATATATTAGAATAAAAGCATAGTTGCAGTTGTATGTCCTTTTTAAAATCCCAGAGGGCTATAGCAGATTAGAACGAATTTATAGATAAGGGCGTGAATTAAAAATGGCAAATTTAGAGAATACACAATATTTTAATGTGAAATCAGACCCGGAAGTGAGAGTGAAAGAAGTTCTGGATTTGGTATATAACGCAATGTCAGAAAAAGGGTACAATCCGGTAAATCAGATCGTGGGATATATTATGTCAGGAGATCCCACTTATATTACCAGCCATAAAGGGGCCAGAAGCACGATCATGAAAGTAGAAAGAGATGAGCTGGTAGAGGAATTGCTGAAAGAATACATTAAGAACAAATCCTGGAAGCATGACTAAGCCCATGAGAGTGATGGGACTGGATTATGGCTCTAAGACCATAGGGGTAGCTGTAAGTGACCCCATGGGGCTGACGGCCCAGGGCATAGAGACCATTACAAGAGAAGAGGAAAATAAGCTCAGGAAATCTCTCCGCAGGATTGAGGAGTTGGCAGAACAGTATCAGGTGGGAGAGATTGTTCTTGGCTTTCCTAAAAATATGAATAATACCATAGGCGAACGGGCGGAAAAAGCGCTGCAGCTAAAAGAGACCCTGGAACGCAGACTGGGATTGCCCGTTGTTATGTGGGATGAAAGGCTTACTACCGTAGAAGCGGAACGTACACTGATAGAGACCGGCGTACGAAGAGAAAACAGAAAAAAATATGTGGATATGATAGCAGCTGTATTTATACTGCAGGGCTATTTGGATGCAAAAGCAAACCCGGACACCGTTTGATTTCAGCCTGAACTGTAAAGAGGCAGGTTTAGGGTGAGACCAGCGCGTTTCCGGGTTATGTGTATGCCTGAAAAACAAAAAGAAAGGACGAAAGTATGGAAACAGTAGTATTTGATGGAGAAGACGGATCAGAATTAGAATTTGGGATTTTAGAACAGACCAGAGTAGGAGGGATTAATTACCTTTTGGTTGTTGATCCGGATGAAACGGAAAATGAAAACGGAAGCGCGGCATATATTTTAAAAGACATTTCAGAAGACGGAGACAAAGACGGCTGCTATGTATTCGTAGAAGATGATACAGAATATGATGCAGTTTACAAAGTCTTTGCAGCCATGTTAGAGGACATTGAATTCGAATGAGACAGGATCAGGCTGACGGAGAGGAAAGCGTACCGGCAGTATGAGTCTGCGGCATTATGAAAAATCGGAACGGAAATGAGTTGGAGGAAAAACATTGAAAAAAAATCATAATGGAAAATTAAAGATCATTCCTTTGGGCGGATTGGAACAGATAGGAATGAATATTACAGCTTTTGAGTATGAAGACAGTATCGTGGTAGTGGACTGCGGTCTTTCGTTCCCGGAAAATGATATGCTGGGAATCGATCTGGTCATTCCCGATGTGACATACCTTAAAGATAATATTGAAAAAGTAAAGGGGTTTGTGATCACCCACGGCCATGAAGATCATATCGGGGCTCTGCCCTATGTTTTAAAGGAAGTAAATGTTCCCATTTACGCCACAAAGCTGACAGTGGGACTTATTGACAATAAATTAAAAGAACATAACCTGCTGAGGAGCACTAAAAGAAAAGTGATAAAACATGGACAGTCTATTAATCTGGGTTGCTTCAGGATCGAATTTATCAAGACAAACCACAGCATCCAGGATGCTTCGGCCCTGGCCATCTATTCTCCGGCCGGCACAGTGATCCATACAGGAGATTTTAAGGTGGATTATACTCCTGTATTCGGGGATGCCATTGACCTGCAGAGATTCGCAGAGATCGGAAAGAAGGGTGTTCTGGCGTTGATGTGCGACAGTACCAATGCGGAAAGAAAGGGCTTTACCATGTCCGAACGTACTGTGGGCAGAACATTTGATAATATTTTTTCCGAGCATCGGAACACCAGGATCATTATCGCAACCTTTGCCTCTAATGTAGACAGAGTGCAGCAGATCATTAATTCCGCCTATAAATATGGCAGAAAAGTAGCGGTAGAGGGACGGAGCATGGTAAATGTGATCGGCACCGCCGCAGAACTGGGGTATCTTCAGATCCCGGACAAGACCTTGGTGGAGATCGATCAGATTAAGAATTATCCAGATGACAAAGTGGTTCTTATTACTACAGGAAGCCAGGGCGAGTCTATGGCGGCTCTTTCCCGTATGGCGGCAAATATCCACAAGAAGGTTACGATTAAACCTAATGACACTATCATTTTCAGTTCAAATCCTATTCCAGGAAATGAAAAGGCTGTATCCAAGGTGATCAATGAACTGAGCAGAAAGGGCGCGGATGTTATTTTCCAGGACGCTCATGTTTCAGGACATGCCTGCCAGGAAGAAATCAAATTGATCTATTCTTTGGTGAAGCCTAAGTATGCTATTCCGGTACATGGCGAATACCGGCATTTGAAAGCCCAGGCAGGCGTGGCAAAAGAACTGGGAATCCCCAAGGAGAATATTTTTATTCTGTCTTCTGGAGATGTTCTGGAACTGAATGAACAGGAGCCGGCCAGAGTAACCGGTAAAGTCCGCACAGGAGCAATTCTTGTAGACGGTCTTGGTGTGGGAGATGTAGGAAACATTGTTTTAAGAGACCGTCAGCACCTTGCAGAAGACGGTATTATGATCGTAGTCCTTACGCTGGAGAAACACAGCGGCAATCTGCTGGCAGGACCTGATATTGTTTCAAGAGGTTTTGTATATGTAAGAGAATCGGAAGATCTGATGGACGAAGCCAGGATCGTGGTGGAAGATGCCATTGATGTGTGCTTGGATAAGCATATTACAGACTGGGGAAAAATCAAAAATATCATCAAAGATTCCCTGGGAGATTTTCTGTGGAAACGTACTAAGAGAAATCCTATGATCCTGCCGATTATTATGGAGGCGTAGAGAATGAGTTTTATTGATACCTGCACAGAGATGCTGATCACTGCAATAAAAAACGGCAGCGTATATAAGCAATACTGTGCGGCCCTTGACGCGGTAAACAAAATCCCGGGACTGAAAGAACAGGTGGATGATCTGCGCCGTATGAACTACAGGGCCCAGAATGAATATGAGGACAAAAATTTATATGAGGTTATTGATGATTTAGATGAAAAGATGGAAGAACTGTGCAAAATTGAGGAAGTAAATCAATTCCTGGAAGCAGAACTGGCATTGTGTAAACAGCTTCAGGGAATCAGTACGGCTATTCATCAGGGGATTAATCTGGATGTTCCGGAATTATCATAGACCAAGGAGAACATTATGGGAGAACAAGTCAGAAAACAGAAAAAATCATCCATAATAGCCGGGGGGTTTTTCCGTTTTGCCGTCTACCTTATTGTAGCAGTTGCTGTGATCTATGTGGGAAAAACAGCTTATGACTTTGGATATAATATTTTTTATCAGCAGCCTATGGATTCAGAGGAAGAAGGCAGAGACATTACGGTAGTAGTAGAAGAAGGCGATTCTGTATATCAGATTGGCAAGACTCTGGAAAGCAGAGGATTGATCCGGGATGCCAAGGTGTTTGTTGTCCAGGAGAAGCTTTCCAATTACAGCGGTAAGCTCCAGCCGGGAACTTATATTTTGAATACCAGCATGACTCCGGATGAGATCATGGAGATACTGGCAAAGGAGAATGTTACCGGTCAGCCTGATCAGACTCAGGATGGAGAAAGTGAACAAGAAGGAAGTTCGGAACTTCAGGAAGGGTCTGATGCGTCTGCCGGGGAAGCGGAACAGGGAGGCAGCGAAGGGTGATAGTAGATGAACGGTTAGTGACATATATCAACTCTCTGGACAGAGGAAATACGCCTTTTCTCAATCAACTGGAGATGGATGCCCTGAAAGATCAGGTGCCGGTCATCCGCAGGGAAACCCAGAGTCTGCTGAAAGTATTGTTGACCATCAAGATGCCTTCTAGGATTCTTGAAGTAGGAACTGCAGTGGGATTTTCGGCTCTTTTGATGAGCACCTATGCTCCCGAAAACTGCAGGATAACAACGATTGAAAACTATGATAAAAGGATCCCTATTGCCAGGGAAAACTTTAAAAAAGCAGGAAAAGAAGAACAGATTACTCTTTTAGAGGGAGATGCCCGGGAAATCCTGAAAACTTTGGAAGGGCCTTTTGACTTTATCTTTATGGATGCGGCAAAGGGACAGTATATCCATTTCCTTCCGGATGTTTTGCGGCTTCTTTCCAGAAGCGGGATATTAATTTCAGATAATGTCCTCCAGGATGGGGACATTATAGAGTCGCATTTTGCTGTAGAAAGAAGAAACCGGACCATTTATAAGCGCATGAGAGAATATCTCAGTGCTTTAAAAAACAGCGATGTTCTGGAGACTTCCATACTTCCCCTTGGAGATGGAGTGGCATTAAGTGTAAAAAAATAGCAGGAGGAGAGACATGAGAAAAAAACCGGAATTACTGATTCCAGCAAGCAGCCTGGAAGTGCTGAAGATCGCAGTTGTCTTTGGGGCAGATGCGGTATATATCGGCGGAGAGGCTTTCGGGCTCCGGGCAAAAGCTAAAAACTTTTCCATGGAAGATATGAGAGAAGGCATTGCCTTTGCTCATGAACATGGAGTAAAGGTTTATGTTACTGCTAATATTTTAGCTCATAACAAAGATCTTCCTCAGGCACGCGAATATTTTCAGGAATTAAAGGAAATAAAGCCAGATGCATTGATCATTTCAGACCCTGGCATTTATATGATCGCTCAGGAAATATGTCCGGAAATTGAGCGGCATATCAGCACTCAGGCAAACAATACCAATTATGGGACCTATCTTTTTTGGTGGAATCAGGGGGCAAAACGAGTGGTCAGCGCCAGAGAACTTTCTCTGGAAGAAATCCGGGAAATACGGAGCCATATCCCTGAGGAGATGGAGATAGAGACTTTTATCCATGGGGCTATGTGTATTTCCTATTCGGGAAGATGCCTTCTTTCAAATTTCTTTACCGGAAGAGACGCCAATCAGGGAGCCTGCACTCATCCCTGCCGCTGGAAGTACTCTGTAGTAGAAGAAACCAGACCCGGGGAGTATATGCCGGTGTATGAAAATGAGAGAGGAACTTATATTTTTAATTCCAAAGATCTGTGTATGATCGGGCATATGGAGGATATCCTTTCCAGCGGCATAGACAGCCTGAAGATCGAGGGAAGAATGAAGACTGCCCTCTATGTGGCTACTGTAGCCAGAACTTACAGAAAAGCTATAGATGATTGTCTGGAAGACCCGGAAAAATACCGGAAAAATATGCCCTGGTATCAGGAGCAGATCAGAAGCTGCACGTATCGGCAGTTTACGACTGGATTTTTTTACGGAAAGCCTGATGAGACCAGCCAGATTTATGATAATAATACTTACGAAAAAGGCTATACCTATCTGGGAATTGTCTGGGAAGTGGAAGATGGTGTATGCAGGATTGAACAGAGAAACAAATTTTCCCTGGGAGAGACCATTGAGATCATGAAACCGGACGGAAGAAACCAGGAGGTGACTGTGGAGAGGATTGTGAATGAAGAAGGCAAGGATCAGGAAAGTGCTCCTCATCCTCAGCAGATCCTTTATGTGACTTTAAGCCAGGCTCCGGAAAAATATGATATATTAAGAAGAAAAGAAAACTGAAAATCCTATTTGTGCTTTCAACCGGATACAAAGAAAAACTGGAGATTTGTATCCGGTATGCAATTATTCAGAATTGTTCTCTGAGCTTAAGAAGCGCATTTTTTTCAATACGTGAGACATAAGAGCGGCTGATTTTCAGCCGCTTTGCTATTTCTCTCTGGGTCAGTTCCTTTTGGCCGTAGAGTCCGTAGCGGAGGATGATGATTTCCTGTTCTCTGGGAGAAAGAACTTTGGGAAGGAGCTGATAGAGATAGTCGATATCCTGTTTCAGAGAATAATTTTTTACTACATCTACCGGTTCGGTTTCGATCACATCCAGAAGACTGATTTCATTGCCTTCTTTATCTGTGCCGATAGGCTCATAGAGAGAAACCTCTTTGCTGGATTTTTTCCTGGAACGCAGGAGCATGAGGAGTTCATTGTCAATACATCTGGCGGCATAGGTAGAGAGCCGGCTTGCTTTTTGAAAGTCAAAGGTCTGGATCGCTTTGATCAGGCCAATAGTCCCTATAGAGATCAAGTCGTCTAATTCTTCCGCAGCTCCCTGATACTTTTTTACAATATGTGCAACCAGACGTAGATTTCGCTGAATCAGAATGTCTTTCGCTTCCAGGCTGCCCTGTTTGTATTCCTGAAGATAATGTCTCTCTTCTTCCGGAGTCAGGGGCTTTAGAAATGTTTTCACACGAGCATACCTCAGAGGAATTTAATTATAGTTTATGAAAGAAAAGGAGATTTAGTGCTTTTCCATTGTAAATTCCCGGATTCTGTGATACACTTAACCAAAATAATTTCTTAAATTCCGGCAGTTCTGCCAAATTTCCAATGAATAAAAGTGAAAAATGACGAAACAGGAGCTCTTGCATTTTGCAGAACCTGAATCGGAAAAAGGAGGTAATATGTACAGCAATGTGTTGTCGGCTGCCATTTCCGGAGTAGAGGGGGTGGCTGTTTTGGTAGAGGCAGATGTAAGCAATGGTCTGCCTATGTTTTCTATGGTAGGTTTTCTTTCTTCCAGAGTCCGCGAGGCCCAGGAACGGGTATGGACTGCTCTTAGAAATACGGGACTGTCCTTTCCTCCGAAACGGATCACAGTAAACCTCTCTCCGGCAGATATACGGAAGGAAGGCACCAGATTTGACCTGCCTATTGCAGCTGCTCTTTTAGGTGCGTTCGGGTATCTGGATAAAGAAAAACTTCAGGGAGTCTGCATGGCTGGTGAACTAGGGCTTAATGGAGAAGTAAAAGGTATCAGAGGCGTTCTTTCTATTATAGATACGGCGGAAAAGAACGGATGCAGTTTATGTATCATACCCAAAAAGAATCTTCCTGAGGCTGTCGGCGGGGGAAAGATTAAGATCCTGGGAATCGGCAGCCTTAAAGAATTTCTGGAGCATGCCAGAGAGGATGAATGGGGAGCGCCGGAGATTCCTGATCATAAATGGGAACCGGATCAGACAGAATATCAGGAGGATTTCTCTGAGATCCTTGGGCAGGAGGCGGCTAAAAAAGCGGCCGTGATCGCAGCGGCGGGGTTTCATAATATCCTTTTTATCGGTACAAAGGGGGCGGGAAAAACTATGATTGCCTTTAGACTCCCTACAATCTTCCCAGACTTAGATTGGGAAGATTGTATGAAAGTGTCCAGGATATACAGCGTGGCGGGACTGTTGGACGGGAGAGGAGCTTTGAGCAGGAAAAGACCTTTCCGATGTCCTCATCATACGATCACACCGAAAGCCCTGGCAGGAGGGGGCGCTTATCCGATTCCCGGAGAAATCACCCTGGCGCATAAAGGTGTCTGATTTTTGTAAGTATCGGGCTGTAAAATTGATTTTAAGTACATTATGTGGTATAAATGCCGGAAATAAGCCCTATATATGGTAAAAATTCGGTTCATACAAGAATTAGACTACATTCTGATTGTGTGTTTATCGGGCGTAAAGTTCATACTCATGGAAAAAGAAAAAAGTGGGGTGAGCTGCTAAAATAGCTTACCCCACTTTTGGGCAAAACTAGAGAAAATATAGAACATTATTGCAAAAGCAGGGGTATAGGTATACTTTTACGCAGAAGAAAGCATAATGAAAATACTTGTGACTTATTTGATGCTGTTCGTTTTTGTACTGGAATAAACTAGAAACACAAGATCTATGAGGTCATCGGAAATGAACCGGGAGAGAATTACAGAACTGTAGTGACGAATGTGATAGCCAAATCAAAAAAAGATCGGGAATAAATATATAAAAACTGTAATCGAAAGAGGATATAAGTTTGCAGTGGAGGTGGACTATTAAAAGGGCGTCCCCTCATTTCGTGTAATAAAAGGAATGTAGGCTGATAGCAGGGGAAGAGCAGACGTTTCACAATAGTCGTCAATTGTGATATAGTATAAAAAGTAATACTATGGTATCCTAATTAAACTATTATAATTGTAACGAGATGGAAAGTCGGAGGTATTTTGTTCGGCTGGATCAGATAAGGAAAAATGAATGATGAAAAAGAGGATTCTGAAATTTCCGGAGGAAGGATTGCAACAGCTCCAGTTTTTTATGGAAGGATTGAGTTTCCCAGTAATTGTAGCATCGTATTCTGAGCAGGATAATAGTAAAATTGAATATCTTACAATGGCAATAAAGCAAAGAACGATACATAGTACTTATGGCATCTGTGTTTGGTGCATCAGGCAGAGAATTGCCTATCAGATTCTATTCCAAGTAAGAATTAAAAATATTTTGACACATCCAATCCAGATTTATGATTATTTTCGATTACAGAGAGCATTGAGAAAATGCCAGGAGCAGATGTCGAAGAAATGAACAAGAGAGAACATAAGTAGTGGATAATGAATATAGAACAGCGGACAGCGTTAAAACTGTCGGTATCTCTCCAATCTGGGCAGGTCGTCCTCTAGTGTTATACTATTTTTGAAATATTTTCAAGTATTATTTATTTGCACAGAAACAGCATATGATCACCGTTTGTCATTGTAATGAGGGATTGGCTAAAATCTATTTCCTTAAGCTACTATATGGTTTGCCCCTCTTTTGTACAAAAAGGGAGAGTGTGTAGAGCATTTTGCAAAAGTAGGGGATTGCTGCTTTGTTACTTAATCCGATGCGTGTTCCGGTATTCCTTAGGTCCCATGCCAAAGGTATCTTTGAATAGTTTCGAAAAATGTCCTGCATTGCGGTAACCAACCTTTAAGGCTACATTCCGGATATTATCGTCAGAATCACGGAGCAGTAAAAGGGCATGATTCATCCGGAGAACTTTCAGATACTCATAGGCAGTCGTGCCATAGAACTGACGGAAGGCCATCTGAAAACGAGAAGGGCTCATATTGGCCGTTTGTGCTAATTGAAAAATGGAAGGGTAAGCGGACAGATTCCGTTTCATCAGTGTTATAGCTTTCCCAAGAGAACGTTTGTCCTTTTTATCCAGTTTGACAGGGAGATGGTACCGGTTCTGCTCCTGTTCCAGATTATGCGTAATCAGTGACAGGATTTCCATTACCTTGCTTTCCATATATAGGTTTCGAGTTTTTCCCTCGGCAGGGCAGTCCTTGATCTGCTGGAATACAAAGTTTAATTCTGGGGAGTTGGGATTTTGCACAAGGTAATCCAGGGCGTTTTTGGATACTTCATAATTATCTCCGTATTGATCCAGCAGAAACCGATCAAAGTAAGAGCGGGTCACGATGACTTTTGTAAAGCGGGTCTGCTTGCCTGCCTCACAAAAGGCATAGGCAGTTTTCTGTGAATTTGCATAGCAGCAGATACCCTGATCTACCTGCTTGACTTTGCGGCCACTGACTTTGAAGGAACTGGAAGCTGTCTCAAACTGGCTGATCTCAAAATAGTCTTCTCTGATTTCAGACACTTTTTCAAAGTCTTTCAGCGGCATAAAATCTGCCAAAACGATGAGAACCTTCTGGTGCAGATTTAAAATTTGGACGCTGCCTGTTCCGTAATCAGAAAGCATGCGGTAGCAGCCACAGTCCTGATCTGACTGTTCCGCTATCCTTACAAAATGTAAATGTTTTGGCAGTTCCATATAATATTCAATGACTGTGCTGATTTGTTCCATAACAGTACCTCCATGTATTTAATATAGCATAATGGATTAGCGCAATCTAACATATTTATATCACGATATTTTAAATATTACGATAAAAAAGTACAGGAACCCCTTTCATTTCCTGTGGTTTAAAGATATTTTAAGCGGACTGTTTCATATGGAGCAGTCTCTTGATTTTTGGAACTTTTAAGTCTATGCTTTACCTATAGAGTTAGATATAACTAATGCAAAAGTGCCTGATTGATTCAGGAGAGAGGCAAAGCGAAGACATGGATTTTGAAAGGAGTATCAAAAATGAAAGTTGACCGCATGAAACTTATGAGTGAGGGGAGTGTATCCCGGTCCCTGCTAATCCTGGGAATTCCTATGGTTGTCAGTATGCTGGTGACCGCATTATACAATGTTGTAGATACATACTTTGTATCCGGACTGGGGAAGCAGGCGGTGGCTGCAGTATCGGTAGCATTCCCAATATCCCTGGTATTCTCTGGGATCGGCCTGACATTTGGCGCCGGTGCGGGTTCCTATATTTCCAGGCTTCTGGGGAAAAAAGATAAGGAGACAGCCGACAAAGTCGCTTCGGTAGCTATGTTTAGCAGTATTATAGTAGGAATTTTGGTTGCGTCAGCAATTCTCGTATTTTTGGCACCAGTGCTGGTTTTTATGGGTGCAATCCCATCTATCTTTGACATGGCGAAAGAGTATGCCGTTATTTTCGTTATCAGTACTATCTTCAGCACCGCCAATGTGACTGCCGGTAATCTGGCAGTAGCTCAGGGAGCCTCCAATATCTCTCTGACTGCTATGATTTCCGGTGCTGTTCTGAATGTAATCCTTGATCCAATCTGTATCACTACGATGGAAATGGGGGTAAAAGGTGCCGCTGTTGCAACGCTGATTTCTCAAATCGTGACCAGCATCATCTATGCGTGGTTTTTTATTGGGGGAAGAAGCTATATAAAAATCGCTTTCTCCAAATTTAAGCCATCCGCCAAACTATATGGAGAAATTCTAAAAGTAGGGGTTTCTATGTTATTGCTTCAGCTTCTTTCGAGCCTTTCCATGAGCCGCATCTCTGCTGCTGCAGGTGACTATGGAGAAGACGCAATCGCTGCAATGGGAATTGTGCTGCGGATTGTTACTTTAGGAGTCAATGTGGTTTTTGGATATATGAAGGGATTTCAGCCCATGGCTGGATTTAATTACGGGGCAAAAAATTATGTTCGCCTTCGGGAAGTTATCCAGAGTAGCTTAAAATGGACAACCGGATTTTGCATCATATGGACTGTGCTGATTTTCCTTTTGGCAGCGCCCATTCTTTCACTGTTTGGTGGTGATCCAACAGTGTTGGAGATTGCGGTTCCCGCATTGAGGGCAAATACAATTATGTTTTTTACCTTTGGGTTCCAGTTTACCTACTCTACCCTTTATCTTGCTATGGGGAAAGCGTTAGAAGGAGGTTTCCTGAATATCTGTCGGCAAGGCATTCTATTTATGCCAGTTATTCTGACCCTTCCCAGTATTTGGGGACTTAACGGTGTGATCTGGGCACAGGCTATTGCTGATGTTATGACTACATTGGTTACGATTTTGTTTGCAGTGCGTATACACAAATTATTGTATTTACCCACAGAAAAATAAAAGTTATGAAGGGCAATACAGTGTTAAAGATCGCAAAGAAAGAGGCGTGATAGGAAGCAGATATAAGTTTGCAAAACATATTATTTCAGTGGTGATGGCATAATGGTATCCATTATTTGTGCTAGTTCTTCTGCAGATTCTATACCACCATCTTTTAACCATCGAATAGTTACATTCCAAAAACCGCCAGCCTGGTAGACCAGTTCGTACTTAGACTTATTTCTATACTTAGGATTGGATAGGAATAAGTCGTTAAGGACTGGTAAGTATTCGTCAAACTTTAGTAGTGCTAACGGAAGCAGATTATGTCGATTGAGCAAGGATAAGAAATCTCTATTGGATATACATATTTCAAAATATGCTTTTGAAAATGTATATGCAGAAATTGAGGATAATGTTTGCAGCTTCTCAATATACAATTGGCATAGTTCTTCAATTTTTAAGGATATGACATCCTCTTTTGAATGAAAATTCCGATAAAATGTTTTTCTATCCAGGTCTGCCCGTTTTGTCAATTCAGTTATGGTGATCAAAGCGAAGTCTTTTTCTTCCATTAAGCTAAGCAATGCAGATAATATCCATTGTTTTGATTGAACTGCGATAGGATTTTCTTTGTGACTATTCATTAATACCTCCTGCCACATTTTGGAGAAACTGTGGAACTTGTTTTTGACATGTTGACTGTGTTCATATTATACTATAAAATCGAAAGTGCCACAAGTGTGGAACTTTTGAAGCGTGGAGGTTCGAATCATGGGGGATTATATAGATGATTTGCTTTGGAGAGAAATTCAATCTTACTTTCCAGTAGATAATCGGCTTACAGAGGAGACTTTACCAGAAGAATATTTTTTGTCAGTAATGGACTTAGAAATACATATTGATCATTATAAACCAACCTCTCCGTGTGGGAGAATTATATTATTTCATGGAGTCGGCGGAAATGGGCGGCTGCTTTCTTTTATTGCCTTGCCACTAATGAAAAATGGTTTTGAAGTTATTTGCCCAGATATGCCCTTGTACGGTTATACTCGATATTCTAAAACTGTAACCTACGAAACGTGGGTACTGGCAGGAATCGAAATTGTAAGGTATTACCAACGAATAAATTATTTATCGACTTTTTGTTTGGATTGAGTGCGGGAGGAATGTTGACCTATCAAATTTCAAATGAATGCAGTCAGATTGATGGTCTTATTGTTACTTGTCTGCTGGATCAGCGAGAAAATATGGTTGTGAAAAATACAGCAAAAAATCAAATTTTGGGTGCGCTTGCGAAACCTTTTCTCTCTGTTGCTAAAATATTTGCAGGCAATGTAAAGGTTCCAATGAAATGGGTTAGTAATATGAAGGCCATTGCCAATAATGAAGAACTGGTTTCACTCCTTATGAAAGATAAGAAATCCTCCGGTGTGATGGTTCCGCTTATTTTTCTACATTCTATGCTAAACCCTATTATAAAAATTGAGCCGGAGAATTTCAGGGATATTCCTGTCCTTTTGCTCCATCCAGGTGAGGATCACTGGACAAATATAAAATTGAGCAACCTCTTTTATGATCGATTAGCTACAAAAAAGAAAACGGTAATACTGGATGGAGCAGGGCATTTCCCCATTGAAAGGTCAGGATTAAAACAAATGGAGGCAGCATGTATAGAATTTTTAGAACAGCATCTAAACGTAAATTAAGAAATAGTGACTGTTTGTCCCTCAGGCGGCACATTTTAACATTTAGTTAATTTAATAAATCAGAAATTTAACAACCGTTCCATTGTACCTTAAAATCCACTCTGATATTATAAGGGCACAAAGGAGGTATGCTTATGAAAATCAATCAGATTATCCGGGAAAAAAGAAAAGAATTGTCATTGACTCAAGAACAAATTGCAGAACTTTTAGGGGTGTCCACCCCTGCTGTAAACAAATGGGAAAAGGGGGGTTCACTTAGATAAAGATACCACACCAATCCCACGCTGACTTTTGCTCAAC
>ERZ1643249.1432-NODE-1432-length-24135-cov-7.781395_pt1 | contig 24135 bp, 27 predicted proteins | sample MGYA00579263_ERZ1643249 | MGnify/ENA primary metagenome ERZ1643249 (study PRJEB29033, sample SAMEA4952264) | chicken gut metagenome | biome: Broiler Chicken; feature: Gastrointestinal Tract; material: Caecum | place: Ireland | collected 2018 | study: Broiler... | reverse complement strand
CCACGTAGTTTTTTTGTCTCAATACCTTCCCGCTGCCTTTTCTCCTTTTTCTTCATTTCTGCTTCCGCCATAGACGCATACAGTTCAATCATCATATTATTGATCGTCTCTATCATCATACGGGCAAGCTCATTACTGAACTGAGACAAGTCAATCAGAGTTGTCGGTAATTCCAGTACCATGACTCTGACACCCTTTTCTTGAAAATATTTCAGTTCCTTTAATATTCCCAGCTTTGTTCTTCCCAAACGATCCAGCTCGGTCACGATCAGAGTATCTCCCGGTAAAATTCTTTTTCTAAGGAACTGGTACTCCGGCCGGTCAAAAGATTTCCCAGTCAACTTGTCTGTAAAAATTTCTGTCAATGTAATTTTGTTCGTCTCACAGTATCTTTCAATTTCCAAAACTCCACGATCCAAATGCTGATCTCTTGTACTGGTTCTATGATACCCGTAAACAGCCATGATATTTTCCACATCCTTCCCTTAAATATCCCAAAATGTCCACATTCCTTTTGGGATATTCCAAAAAGAAATGTGTATGCTTTTCGGTACAATAAATCCTTGTTTTCTGAGGTGTGTCAAAAAGCATACTTTTTGGTATATATCAATACATACGGAAAAAGTAGCGTAACCGCAAAAAATCCCAGAGGATCACTCCCCTGGGATTACAAATTTGTATCCAACGCCTCTTACGGTCTGGATGTATTCATGACCGGTATGCTGTTTTATTCCGGATACTGTGTACTAAACACATGACCACGTTGACTATGCTCTCTGCCTGCTCTTGATACACTGTCTGATAGTTCTGCTCTTTCGTAAATACCCATCCCGGATATTCCATAAGATCAGCAAGTACCTGTTGCTCTGCTTTGGTATCAAGCACCATTATAAATTTTCATTATTCCTAAAGCCTAAATATTTTATCTGCAACAGATTCCATATTCTGATCGTGAGTTATAATAATACACATTTTTTCAGAAAAAATCGAACGAATAGATTGTTTGACTAAATTGCTCGTAGCAATATCTAAATTCGATGTTGCTTCATCAAAAATCATAACATCCGGATTTTTTACGATCATCCGGGCAAGTGCAATTTTCTGTCTTTGTCCCCCTGATAAGTTTTTCCCATTTTCGCTTATTGAAAAATGCAGTCCTCCTATAAATTCAGAAATATCAAGACCTGCCTTTTTCAGAGCATCCATAACTTCCTGTTCGTCCAATTCTGGAGAAACATATCTTATATTATCCAATAACGAACCAGAAAACAAAAAAATATTTTGAGCTACAATGCCAATTCTGCTGCGTAGATCAGGGACAGAAATATCTCGTAATTCAATTCCGTTAATACGTATTGAGCCAGTGTAGTTTTTGTAAAACCCAACCAGAAGTTTTGCAATCGTTGTTTTTCCACTCCCGTTTTTTCCCAACAATACGATTTTATCCTTTTTCTGGGCTTTCAAATTAAAATTATGGATAACCGGCTTGTCCGTATATGCAAAAGAAACATCAGAAAAGCTAATGTTTTCGATTTCTCCTATTTTTCTATCACCCGATACTTGATCTTCTGTTTCAAGTTTTAATAGCTCCCCAATTCTTGATAGTGCAACAAGTCCCGGTTGTACCATAATACTAATACTGGATAGAAGTTGCATAGGTGCAAACACTAATAAGGCATATTGTGAAATAGCCCAATAATTTCCTATCGACATTTTTCCGTCCAAAATCAACAAACCAGAGCAAACAATAAGAATTACCGACGAAATATTAGAAATCCCTAATATCCCCTCCGAAGCAAGGTTCATCATTTTTCCACGTCGAACAGATTTGTCCGCAACATTTTTTAATTGTTTGGAGATTTCCGAAGCACGTTGCTGTTCTATCTTCATTTCTTTAACAGCAGATATACCGCCAATATTTTCCTGCACTTTGCCCGATGTTTGGGCAGTTGATTCAAGCAGAGCCTTTGATGCCTTTTTTATTTGAATACTTGAATAATTGGTGAAGTAATATATGAGTGGCAGAAATACAAGTAGCACAATTACCAATTCCCAACGTATGGACAGGATAAGTACAAACGCACCTACAAAGGAAACTACACTGGTTACAAACTTCAAAAATACGGGAGAAAAGAATACATTGAGTGTATCTGCTTCCTTAATTCGTTCCAAAATATAACCTGTTTGCTGCTTGTCAAAAAATTCCATCGGCAGCTTTAGTATCTTCGTAAATAAGTCATTTTTCAAATTAGCAATAAAATAGTTACTGGTTTTAGTCAATGTTTGGCTAATAAAATAATTTACTACAAAGCTCACCACATATATACATATCAAAAGTGCACCGCCTCCAATAATTATATTAGGGGACATCTTAACCACACCATTATCTAAAATAAAACTGATAATATAAGGTGGACATAGTGCCATAAGAGACGAAAACAACATTAAAAATACGAGAATTATAATTCTCCTTTTTCTGAGATACGTAAATACAAAAAAATATTTTTTCATTACTATTTTCTCCTAAATATAGCCTCTAACGCTTTAAATTCTGGTGTGCCTTTTACTTTACCAAATTCAGCAGACTGAAATCCCTTTTTACATACTCGATATAAAATTTCGTTCGAAATTGGCTCTTCATGATATAGATGAATAAAATTTGCTATTGCTTTCTGTGCTTCTTCCATTTTTCCTAACTGGCAACATAAATAGGAAATATTCATGTATAACATAAAATAGTAGTTATGATCTAACTCTAACAATTCGACTAATGCCAACTGTTTGTATAAAAGGCTGAGGGCCTCCTTTAAGTCATTCTTTTTTTGCAAGTATGATATTTTATTTCGCAGTTCGTATATGAGCTGCGAACTTAAACGTTCAAGCGATAAATCGATTTTATCTATTGTGTTTGGCACTCCCGCTTTTAACATTACCCCATTGGAAATATCAATACCGTATTTGGCTTCATCATTTTTCATGAACATAGTATCAGCAACAGCATTTTCATACTGACCTGTGAACAAAAATAAATGAGCTAAAGTCAAATGCTTTTGAACCTGCAGCTCTTTATCTGTGCATGCTTGACAAATTTCAACCAGCTTTAATGCTATTTTACGCTGCATATCCCGATCTTCAGCTAATGCCAGATAGGGAATAACTGCTGATGATAGGTCAATTCTCAATTTGTCATTTGTCGGGAACAAATACGTAAGGGATTTTATTTTTTCAATCCCTCCCTCATAGTTTTCGTTCTTAAAGAGTTCTATACATTCGTGCAAATTGTCTTTATATTCTTGTTCAGACAAATCATTCGTGAATCCGAATAGACAATCTATTGAAACATTAAAATATCGGGCAAGTACAGGAAAATAAGAAATATCCGGGTACATTTGTCCATTTTCCCATTTTGAAATTGCCGCAGTCGAAACTCCCAGCACCTCACTCAACTGTTCTTGTGTAATTCCTTTTACCTTACGAAGCCCATGCAAAACTTTTCCAACCGCTATACGATCCATTTTTACACCTCCTCTAATAATAAGTTTATGATAATTTGAAATCTAAGTCCACGTACAAGTAGTTAACAATAAGTGAAGTTTTTTATAACCTATTGTTAATATAAAAGTACCCTTTCCCATTCTATGCCAAAAACCATTGTTTCTCACCAATATCATTATGAAACGTGATAAGTCCATGTATAAAGAGGACCGCTTAAAAAGTATTCTACATCATGCTACGTTTTCCCGTTATGTTAAAAAAGTCTAATATATTCGACAACCCATTTGTAGCAAAATCCCAGAGGATCACTCCCCTGGGATTAGAAACTTACGCTCTACGCAACAAATCTTAATGTCCAACCGGCTACAGTATTCTTTTCATCATTCCAGAATTTGGAATCTCTGAATACATAGCAACAATACTTTTACCAGCTCTTGATACAAATCTTCGTCAAAAACCCCTTCCACGATCGCATTTTTAATGAGTAGCGGCTTATACATTTCCCAAATTTCCGTAATTGCAGCCGTGTTCCCTTCCTGGGCCTGCCGCAGTAAAACTTCAAATGTCATGATCTGTCACCTCCCATCCATCTGCGTATCTTCTTAATCGCATAGTAATACCGGTTTTCGATTTTATTCCTTGCTTCTCCTGTCTCCTTGCTCATTTGGTCGAAGGTTTTTTCTTCAAATACGTGCTTAAAAATTAGTTCGCGTTCTTCCTTTTGAAGCAGCTTTATCGCACGGATCAGTTGGTCGTTGGAAAGCTCCTCCCAAGCTGGATAGATACCTTCTTCCTCCGCTTCCAGAAGCCGGTCCTTTTCCCGAGATGCATACTCATCATCAAAATGTGTCCTCGGCTCATACTCCGTATCATCCTCCAAGTAGTTCTCTACACTGGCTGTATAATTTCGTTTTGCCAGGTATTTCATACGTTTCCCTTCCACAGATTTTACCACATAGGCAGTAAACATATTTTGGACTTTATTCTTATATGTATCTTTATTTTTCATGTTATCCTCCGATTCTGAAAAAGAATTGATCTGTTCCGAAATCGGAGGTGGCGGGTCTCTACATTTCTCGCCATTTTTCGACGCAAAAAAACCGACCCAGTTTAAAACTGATTCGGCAAGCTCTACGTAATATTGTGCGTGTGGTACTTCATATAGTGCGTATGGCACCACGATTCTGCCATATAAAAGTAAATAAAGACTTTTTTTGGCTGATTCCTACCCTCCATACCCACACGACTTCTTCTACCCATACGTTGCTCCAGTACAAATACGCAATTTATTGCTTGTGATACGCACTATGTTTCGTTTATTGTATAGGAAATATAGAGTAAAATATGAGTTATAAGCGAGGTGATGAAGGATGGAACATAAAGTCAAATTGGGAATCGCTGTAAAAGCGGCACGACAGAAACTGGGACTGACACAAATTGAATTAGCCGACCGTGTCGGCGTATCTTTACGCACGATCACGGACATGGAAACATATCAGGCAAATCCTCAATTTGATACCTTATATCAGGTTATCCGCTATTTGAATCTTCCTGTCACCGAATTTTTCTATCCAGACAAACCCACTGGTAAGCTCATGGAAATTCTTGCTGAAGAATTATCCAATTATACGGAAGATGAACTGCGTATCGCTTTAAGTGTTCTACGCGGGCTCCATGACGGTCTTCACCCATCAGACGAGCAGTAATCCCTATACTGGATAATTGTACCATCTTAACCTGTGTAGTTTCTGTCTACAGCCTGTCTGCTATCTGTGGAAATGATAAAATTTTGGCAAACTACAAATACACAGAATTTTAGTCTAAACATAGGAAAACAGGGCAAATGCCCTGTTTTCTATGAGTACCGGAAGGCTGCAAGTCCGCGTGAAAGACATTGTGCTACTTCCGGATCTTTTTCCGCTTTTTCCGATACATCAATAACCGTTTCTTCGGATAGCGTTTTCTCTTTCTTTTCCGGAATCTTCCCATATTCTTCCTGCATCATCTGGCGAATCATATCTCGAAGAAATTCTGGATCAATGGAAGAAAGTTCCTCACTGCTCCTTCCTTCAAACGCCAAAATTGCTTTCGCAATATAGTCTGCCTTTTCTCCCCGGCCATACTGATTTAATATTTGAGCAGCCTGAACATGTGCAGCCTTCTTGGCATTAAATCCAATGGTAAAAAAATACGGATTCTTTTTTGCCGTCATAAACTATCACTCTCCCTGCTGATACAAGTAATCGTATCCTTTCGCATTGGCATGGATATCATCAATGAACTGTACATGGCTGATCAAACCAGAGTTCTTAATCAACTCTTTCAGCAGGATAGAACCACCGCCTAGGAAGATGAACAATGTGGATTTCAAATCAATGCCCCTTTCCCGCAGACTGGAGAGCAGATCCGTTACATAAGCACCTGCCTCCTGCAGCACTGCATTGACAACCTTTGCTCCATAGAATCCTGTATTCCCCTGTATGATGCTATCAATATCTGCCTCCTCCAGAAGCACGTCATAATCTGCCCGAATCCTTGCAATGATCCGATTGTATAGAATGATGATACCGGTTTCCATCGAATCACAGATTTCCATGTCCTCAACTCCGGACCGGAACATCAAATAATCCGTAGTGAATCCACCAATATCAACACCTACCACTTTGGGATAAGCACTGATTTCTTTGTGCTGCAGCATGATGGCAGCATAATCCTGCGGAAACGCCATCACATCCGTTATGGTTACGTGATATTCCTTCTGATTATAGGAGAATTGAAGCATTTCTCCATTGCCCCGGAAAAACTTCTCATATTTATCGTACAGTTCCGCAAAATGTTTTGGTGGAAGGCCAATCGGCATCTGAACCTGTATCAAATCCCCTTTTTCTATATTCTTATTCAGCTCCAGTTCTTTCGCAATTCCTAACAAAGTCAAATAGAAAAATCGAGCATCTGTGGTCTTATCTCTCTGATAAGGAATCCTGCGGTTACTCGGTACATAAAACTTCCCGTTATGTTCCAGGTACTCAATTCCCCTGCCGGGCCGGATATCACTCTCAGTGATTCCCGTTGTAAATGTAGTATTAACCGTTTTGATGTTTCGGTTTCCATGATCGATTGCAATTCGCACGCGTTTTATCATATAGCATCTCTCCTTTTTGTTTTCTACCTATTACATACGTTTTAAATACGTAAAGCGCAAACAAAAACCCCAGAAAATTACTCTTCTGGGGCATGAAACTTATATCCTACACCACGCACAGTTCTAATAAACTGTGGATGTGTAGAATCATATTCAATTTTCTTCCGCAGACTGGAAACCAGGCAGTTCAGAGCATTGTCATATTCAAAATGCTCCTGACCGTATAGTTCTTGGCACAACTGCTCTCTGGTAAAAATACGCTTTGGATGCTGTGCCAGTTTTAATAAAAGCTGATATTCCTGGCGATTCAACGCAATCTCTTGGTCCTCTCGAAGCACTCTCCTCTGCTCAGAAAGAATAGTCAATCCTAAATACGATATCACTGGTTCTGGCTCTTCAGGTATCAGTACCATCTGCGGAATGTCTTTCAACAGGGACAATACTTCCTGCAGGATATGTTCTTCTTCGTCTTTAAATGATAATATCATTACTTTCCCATCTTACCACCTGCCTTATATAGTTGTAATTGCCCACGTTTCAACTGAAATACTACATCCGCCTGTTTTGCAAGCTCATTGGAGTGTGTGACCACCACCACACATTTATTCATCTTGTGAGCACTTTCCTTGAGGATATCCGTAATGCTCTTGGCAGTTTCTTCATCCAGATTTCCCGTAGGTTCGTCTGCCAAAATCACGGGAGCTTCACTTCCCAAAGCTCTGGCAATAGCCACACGCTGCTGCTGACCGCCGGAGAGCTTCAGAACATTTCGTTTCGATTCTTCTATGGTAAGACCTACACGTCCCAAAAAAGACAAAGCAGATTTTTTTGCAGTTAAGCGGACATTTTCCTGGGGAGTCATATAATCAATTAAATTGTAACTTTGGAAAACGAAAGAAACATGATTTTTACGGTGATTCCCCAAACCACTCTGTTCAATATCCTTTCCGTCAAACAGGATATGACCACCGGTAGGACTATCCAGTCCACCAAGCAACGAAAGAAGCGTTGTCTTCCCGCACCCGGAAGGTCCAAGAATAACATACATTTTTCCCGTTTCCATCTGGACATCGATGCCACTTAGAACCTGTTTCTTCTTATCATAGGAATACGTAACTTCTTTTAATTCCAAAACGCTCATGGCACACCTCCTACTCACTTTCTGGCACAAATTCTATGTCAAAGTCATAATCCTTCGCTTTATCCGGCATCTCATACTCTATGACAGGACCTTTGGACTTCTCCTGTGTGTTTTCCGGCTCTTTATCCTTCTGGGTGCATCCCGTAATAAACAGACCTAAAAGCAGGATCAAAGAAAAAATTCGCAATGCTCTTTTCATATTACTACCGCCTTTCTCAACTCATTTTTGATAAAATCTCTCTTGGTTTCAGCCGCATAACAGTAATCGAGGATATACCGGCTGATACCGTCACAATCGCAATCCCGATTAAGAATAGCTGCCCCATATCTCTTAGTTGTACGGTAACTTGTAGTTCCGGCGTTTCTATTTTCTCATCATCTATAACAGCCTGGGCCTCTCCTCTCGTGCCAGCAGATATACCGTCTTCCTGTTGCACTTCATTCACCGTCTGCTCCGATTGCAATACTGATCCCATTTGACCGGCAATCGCACTGGATGAAAAATAGGAAAGAGAGAATGCAAGCACTGCTATCATAACAACTTCAAAGATATATTGCCCCAAAATCGACAGCTTGCTGATTCCAACAGAAAGCAGTACGCCGGTTTCATGGATACGGGAGCGGGCCCACATGGTAAGAATAAGGGAAAGGATCACAACACTTACAATCAACACAACAATCAGAATGGTTGATACCAGTTCCGATAATTGTTTCAGAGAAGACGCTGCCGCTTCGTAATCCTCATTATCGACCATAATAGAAAATCCTTTCCAATTCACGCCCTTTATTTCCTTCACTTTCGAAATGATGTGTTCCATATTCTGCGGATCCTCTACCGATACCATAAGCTCATTAAATCCCTGCGTCGCCGGTCCGTTTTCATATTCAATCAACGTGGCAAGATCTGTAATCACAAGATTTTGTATCTTATCATAAGTTGTTACCTGATCATTGATTCCCTCTATTTCTTTCGGGGAAAATAATCCTACAATCTCAATATCTACATTCTTATCTGTGTGGATCACATCTCCAATGCTTAACCCATTTTTTTCTGCCAGATCTTTACTGATCATTCCCTTGTTTTGATCATCCGGTTCAATATGGCGGCCTTCAATCAGCGTAAGCTGCCCGGAAGTAAACCGCGTAAGTTCTTCACTTTTCCATGTACCGAGAATTTTTGAGGATTTTCGGAATTCTTCTTCAATAGGGATATTTCCAGCAAACAGTTTCATCGCGGGAAACACTGCTAAACTTTCTACCGTGGCACTGCAGCCATCCACCCCATCAATTCCTCGAATTTGTTCTACCAGTTCCGGGCTGATCTGCTGCGTGGAATAGATCAAAGTCCCTCCATCCACATTTTCCACCTTCAAATAAGGATTCTTTTCTGTGTAGTCAAATCCAACGAGAAAAGTTCCTCCCAGACTTTTTCGCAAATCCCGTTGAGCTGATTGAGAAGCGTTCCCAAGTGCCAGAGCCGTTAATACAAAGGTTGCCATCACCAGAAGAATGACAAAGAGAAGAATACTCTTTCCTTTCTTCCGGATGATGTATAACCACGCACGATTCATAAAATTCATGATTGAACCTCCGTTTCATAAAGATAAGTGTTGCAACAAGAACATCTTAACCATCCAATATGAAACCAGTATGAAACGAAATAAAAAAATTACAGGTGTCAGAGTAAGCTGACACCTGTAAGGAACAAAGTAAATCGCATACCTTCCGGCATATCCATTGCTTCAAAAGAATAAGAAAGCCCCATTGCTTTGGTTAAAGTATCCACAATATAAAGCCCTAATCCATTTCCTCCATCCTTCCGGTTTCTGGCAAAATCTGGGCGGTAAAACGGTTCAAATAGATGTTTCTGTTTTTCCGGCGGAATCGGAATACATTCATTTTCGATCCATATCCGGTCAGCACAAAGAACAACAGATATCCGTTTTCCCGGCTTTGTATAAGAAACTGCATTGGATAGTAAATTGGAAAGAATCTTTTCCAGATTTTTTTTGGATAAGTAAACCGGGCAGCTTTCCCGTATCTCTAAGTGAAAATCCAGTTCCTTTGCTTTTGCGATCAACTGATAGGGCTCGCAGATTGCCGGTATGCACTCTGCCAGGTCGAACTTCTCCTGCTTTTCCCGAGTAAAATCCATTTTTGATGTATCTAATACCTCCTTGATCATGGATGAGAGCTGTTCGGTAATCGCTTTACACTCAATCAAACAGGTGTCACGGTCTTTGTACTTCCCCACACCTAAAATCATATTTTCCAAAATAGCATTTAAAGCTGTGACAGGTGTTTTCAACTCGTGAGAAGCAGCCCTTAAGAAATCAATTTTTGATTGTTCTGCTTCACAGACTTTTTGTTTTTCCTCTTCCAGATTTTCAATGGTAGAAAGTAGGCTGGAATACAGTTTATTGATATTTGCAGCTAATCCTCCGATCTCATCCGTAGAAGTAACCGGGCATGCTGCAGTCTTATCCAGGTTTTCCATCTGTTCTGTCGTCTTTGAAATCAGCCGAATCGGGCTCGTCAAGACTTTGGAATATAACAAAGAACAACCAAGAGCTATGATTGTACTGCAAACCAGAGAAACAGGGAGAGCTTTTAAAATTGCTGATTTTATCAATACTTCCGTATTGATACTGCTTTCTATCACTGCTCCATTCTCTAACACACTATTCGTACTTACTATCATATGCGGTGCCAACAGATAAAGCAGCCCATGAGCCGCCACTGTGACAAACAGCATCACAAGAAACGTATATAGAAAAGTCTTCGGAAATAATTTTAGTTTTTTCATGGCAGTTCCTCATATTTATAGCCTACACCCTTTACGGTAATGATCCGGTCCAGATTTAGTTTCTTTCGTAGATTCTTAATATAAGTGTCAATGGTGCGGTCGATAATTGGATAATCATATCCCCACAATTCATCTAATATCTGTGTTCTTGTTAAAACCAGTCCCTTATGCTCAACTAAGAGTTTCAATAGATCAATCTCTTTGGGCGTAAGGTCAATGCGACCGCTTTGATCGGAAGCCGTATAGCCTCCAAAGTCAACCGTAACCTCACCGAATCGCATCTTCTTGACCTCTGGATTCTTCCCACAACGCCGCAATAAAGCAGTTACCCGTTTCCCCAATAACAGCATAGAAAATGGTTTTGTGATATAATCGTCCGCTTTTTCATCAAAGCTGACAGCCTGTGTAGGCTCATCATCCAAAGCAGTAAGCATTAAAACAGGAATTGAACTCTCTGCCCGGAGTTTCTTCAACACCTCTAAACCGGTTAATTTCGGCAGCATGATATCTAAGATCACCAAATCCACCGCCTTTTCCTTTGCTATCTGGTATCCTTGTTCTCCGTCGTAAGCTGCAAAAGTAATATGTCCGGCAGATTTCATATATTCGCAGATTGCCTCATTGGTAGCAAGATCATCTTCAACAACTAATAAAACAGCCATTTCCTCACCTCCGGTTAGTATCATACCATAACAATATGGAATGTATATGAAATCCCGATTATTTTCCACCTTTTGCATACATTTTAATCGTATATAAAACACATCCCCAGAAAAGTACTCTTGACTTATTGTTCAAAGGAATTCAAATGTACGAGGTACTCTTAATTTCATAACTGCAGCATAAGGCATAACTCTGCACCTAAGTAGTTTCCTCACCCACAGCGTTTTTCTTCTCTGCGGGTGAGGTAAGATAGCTTTATATGTGGATATTCATGATTATTCGATTGTCTCTATCGAATCCACAATACTCAACTTTGAGATTTTTCGTAATGGGATTGCTGTCGCAAGCAGGCAGGCCAAAATAGAAATAATCGCAGCTTCACCAATCGCCAAAACAGGGACGGTAATAAGCTGTAACGTGTCTGTCTGTGCTGCATTAACAAAAACACAGCAGATATAACCCAGCACTGCTCCAATCAATGATGCGAAAATACCGTAATAAGCGCCCTCCCACAGAAATGTTTTATATAGGCTTGTAGCACTCATTCCAATGGCTCGCTGCATACCGATCTCATTGACACGGGTATGGATATTGCTGTAAACAGTATTTATGATATTCAATATACCAATAATTCCGATAAAGATAATCAGCACCCAGCAAAGCATTTTGATTTGCTCAAAACTCTCTGCCAATTCGTTACTGCTTTGAAGATAGGAAAGCCAGTGTGTACCCGGATATTCGCCACACCAGTTATCCAACAAAGTCTCAAAAGATTCAATATCAGCACTATCCTGTAAAGTCAAATAGATTTCTGAATAACTGTCATTTTCAAGCAGAGAGCAATATATTTCTTCATTCACAATGAGCTGGACGCCGTTGGTGAAACCTTCATTGTTAATGGTGATTGCATTATCAACCAGTCCAATTACACGAAGCGTTCTGCCTCCTAACTGAACGGTATCACCCACGGCAAGCTCTGTATTCTCCATAGGCGTATCCCCGTAAGAAAAGGGAATGGGATTTTTAATGAGGCAGCCTGTTCCATCGGTTAATGCCTGCTTATCTTGAACAGACAAGTTTGGAGCATAGAGTTGTAATTGTTCATCGTCGATATTTACAAGTTGCAAAGTTTCATGGCTTTGCACAGACAGGTCTGTTTCAAAAGGCAGCACATCCCCAGCACCCGGCATAAACACGGAAAGTCTGGTGGTGGAAATACTTTCTACCATGTCATTCATTTTCAGTGTATCCACAGCTTTTACTGGAATACCCGATGTCTCATTTGTAATAGAATAATCACTGAAATACATATCCTGAACCGAACTGCTGGCATCAAGCAACCCGGTAAAGCTCTGTAAGGCAACAAAGACGGTAATACTCATAACAAGAGAAAGAATTGTAACGACCGTTCTTCCACGCCCACGTTTCAAATTAAGCCTTGCATAATAGGCTTCAAAATTATGAATTTTTCGATTCCTTTTTCTGCGACGTTTAATCTTCACAGATCGTCCAGACATAGCAACAGTCGGAGATACACGGGATGCATATCGGGCGGCGGGAAAGGCAGCAAGCAGAGCAAATAAAAGTGTAATCGCAACACTGGCAACAAGCATGGGTAACTTTACTGTACTGGCGGTACTGATCGCGGAGTTTAATTCAGAAGTACTGTTTACCATGAATATATCTGGATTAAGTACACCCGTAGCAGCAATCAACACTCCCTTTGCTGACAGTGTACCGAGTAACAGCCCGATAGGAATACCAATTCCACAAAGAATCAAGAGCTGTAAGGACACAAGACGATATATCTGTCCTCGCTCTCCGCCGATTGCACGAAGTGTTCCGTATTCTTTGATGCGTTTTGTAATGGAGATCTTTAGAATGTTGTAAATCACTAACCCAGCCGCAAACAAGACCAGTACACCTACTAAAACACATGCCACGATCATAAACGAAAAGCCCGCACCAGTATCGCTATTGGTTGCCTCATCATAAGAAATACCGATGGCATCAAGTAAAACCCAGTTGTATTGGATATACCGTTTCTCTACATTCAACTCCTCCGCAAGATCATAAACAATGCTCTGAAAGTTTTGCTTGTCATAGGTCTTGAGGTCAGTAGAATAAAGCAGATATTCTTCTGGCAATAGCTTTTCTGCAGTTCCGCTTCCTACAATTCCCTCAACTGTGCCTGATGAGTATCCGATATAACTGCTTTCAAGAATACCCGTCAATATGAAATTTCCGGAATATTCAAACTCTGGCAGTGAACCATCCATAACAGACACACGCATATCCAGAGAAACCGTGTCTCCAACCGCAACATCCAATCCGAGATATCGTATGGTATCTTCTGATAATGCAATTTCGTTTGCTTCCTCCGGTAAGCATCCCTCTTTTACATTTCCGATTGCCGGATACATAGATAGAGCGTTATCGTGATATTCCCGAAGATACAAAGATAAGCTGCTGCTTAATGGCGTACTGCCGACAAAAATCGTATCTCCTACATCATATAAACGATCATCTTCATGCAGTTTTTTTGCCTGTTCTTTCTCAAGCTGATGAAAGGTTGCGTAGCGATTTCCATTCAGACTCGCCGCCTGCTCTATACGCATAGACTGCAAAATCCCAATCGACTGGCCGACTACCGTTGTCATGATTGTAGACATGATAACCGCAACCAAAATAAGGATTGCTGTAATTTTCTGTGCTTTTAGTTCTTTCCATGTAAGAGCTAAATAGGATTTCATTTTGCCGTCACCTCCGAAAGTACACCATCCACAATTACAAATTGCCGGTCTGCCATTCTTGCAATGCGGCTGTCATGGGTAATGATAACAAGCGTTTTCCCCATCTTCTTCCATATATTTTGCAGCATTTCCATAACCTCGCTACCGCTTTTGCTGTCCAGATTCCCGGTTGGTTCATCTGCAAAGATAATATCGGGTTTAGCAATCAGAGCACGGGCAATCGCTACACGCTGCTGCTGACCACCGGAAAGCTCATGGGGTAAATGGGTAAGGCGCTCACGAATCCCCAGCAATTCCGTAAGCTGCTTTAGGTATGCTTCGTCCGGCTGCTTTTTATCTAACAGCAACGGCATAATGATATTTTCCTTTGCAGTCAGAACAGGGAGCAGGTTGAATTGCTGGAAGATAAATCCGATACGCTGACGGCGAAAAGCAGATAGGTCTTTGTCGTTAAAACTGTATATGTCTTTTCCATCGTATGTCAGACTACCGGAAGTCGGTTTATCCAGTCCAGACAGCAAATGAAGCAGGGTGCTTTTTCCGCTTCCAGACGGTCCCATGATGGAAATAAAGTCGCTGGATGCAATTTCAATATTGGCTTTATCCAACGCAACTACACGATTTTCACCACTACCGTAGATTTTTGATAGTTCCTTTGCTTCAATATTCATAAAAAACACTCTCCTTAGTTGTGATATAAGAAGAGTGTAAAATAAAATTCTCAAAAATTGCTCAAGGTTTCCGATTTATTCGGAAAGAAGCAGTGGCTGTTGCACCATGATCCTTTCTATTCGACAGCGTAAGTGTTCCTCCGTGTTTTAGGCATAGTGTTTGGCTGCTATATAGCCCCATCCCAAAGTGTGTGGAATCTCCATTTATTTTTCCAAACGGTTTTGGACCGTTCTGTACTAACTCCACAGGATATCCGGGACCATCATCTGTAACTGTTAGAAACAAAAAGTTTTCATGCTGTTCCAGACAGATTGTGATTATACCTTTCGCAAATCGAGTTGCATTTCCAATTAGGTTCTCTGCAACAGTCAAAAACAATCCATGATCTAATTGTATTGTTCCACTATCCGGTGTGGAAACAGATAGTTTCAATGAACTGGTAAATAGTTTTGCCGTATTTTCTAATTCGGAGCGTAGCAGAGAGAACGTACATTCGCTTATCCGCACCGGCATTTGTTCTAATCTTTGTATGCTACTCATAGCTTCTACATACTGCTCAATACGCAAAGTGTAACTTTCCAGCCTGTCAATTGTCTGCTCGTCTGCTGTACCCTGCCGTAATAATTTTACAGTTCCTTTTAAGACCGTGATCGGATTTCTTAAATCATGGGAAAATGCGGCATTTAGTCTTTTGCGTTCTTCTGTCTGCCTCCATAGTTCCCGATTTGATTTCAAAAGTTCTTCACGCATAGTATCAAAGGCTGTGCAAAGTTGTCCCAATTCATCCCCAGAGCGAACCGGCATACAAAAGTCAAGGTCGTGGCTCTGTATCCGTGTAATACCATTCCGTAATACAGCAATCGGCTGTTTTAATTTGATATGGTAATATAGAACGCCGGATAGAGCCAGTCCACCCATGGGGAGAACAATACAAGACACAATTTGGATAATACTCAACGCTGACAATATACTTTGCTGGGATGCTGATGGTGTTTCCAGTCTAATTGCTGTACCATCTGCTAAAATTTCTATTCCACCAGTGGGAAAGGTACTGCTAATCGAATTGCATACTCTAAAAACCAGTCCTAACAGCAGGAGGGCAAGCAAAACACAGGAAGCAGACAAAAAAAGAAAAGATTTTTTAAGTCCCATATTTTTTAGACATTCCACCGATAACCACACCCCCAAACTGTTTCAACGTAATTGTGTAATGTATGTGCTGCAAACTTAGCCCGTATTTTCCGAATATGTTCCATAATCGTGTCGCTATTCCCATCCCCATCCAGTCCCCACACAAGTTCATATATCCGTTCCCGGTCAAAGACTTGTCCTGCATTGAGTGAAAGAAGCTCAACGATTTCAAACTCACGCTTGGACAGTGAGATGTTCTGGCTATTGATTACAGCTGTCCGTGCGGAATAATCTAATGCCAATTCACCAAAGAAGCGAACGGCAGAATTACTTTGACGGCGTTGTTCCCGTCGCAGATGTGCGGCAATACGTGCCCCCAACTCATCCAGATCAAAAGGTTTTACAATGTAATCATCTGCCCCAACTTGAAAGCCTACAATTTTATCGCTGGATTCAATGCGAGCGGTCAAAAACAAGATGGGACAAGTGACATAATCCCGTATTTTCTGGCAAACAGTAAGCCCGTCAATATCCGGCATGTTGATGTCCAACAAAATCAGATCGGGATTACTGGAGATTTTTTGTAGAGCTTCTTGACCACTATATGCGGTCAGAATATCATACTGTTTTTGAAAGTAACTTTGTATCATATCGACAATACCATGCTCATCATCGACAATCAATATTTTGAATTTCATAATTCTCACCTCTATTCATTTCAGCATACCGTACAAATCTCAAAAAATGCTCAAACTTATCCAACAATCTTTTATTGGTATGGAAACTCTGTTGAATGACGGCTTTTTTACATCGCCACTAGCAGAGTGATATTTCTCTTCTGTATCCAGACCATTTTTTGCATGATCTATCGCCTATACTATTATATATGGATAGACGAATGACAACAAGGATACAAAAGGGATTCGTCTATTGTATCAAATCAAATTACCTTCTCTTGTTCTCACCTGATATAGTATGTTGTAACCATTACTTTGTATTAAGTTTTGAGAAGTATATAAATATTTCAAGCCCCGAAAGATTACTCCTCCGGGGCATGAAACCTGTATCCTACACCACGCACTGTTTTGATATACTGTGGGTGTGTAGAATCATATTCAATTTTCTTCCGCAAGCTGGAAACCAAACAGTTCAAAGCGTTATCATAATCGAAACTGTCTTGACCGTACAGCTCCTGGCACAGTTGCTCTCTGGTAAAAATTCTCTTGGGATGTTGTGCCAGTTTTAATAGAAGCTGATATTCCAAGCGGTTTAATGCAATCTCCTGCTCCTCTCGAAGCACTCTCCGCTGATCCGTAAGAATCGTTACTCCTGGGAATGACATAACCTGCTCCGACTCAGTAGATATCATCACAGTCTGTGTCACATCCTTCAAAAGAGATAATACTTGCTGCAGGATATGTTCTTCTTCGTCTTTAAATGTCATAATCATTACTTTCCCATATGATCACCTCCATCTGATAAGACTCAGAGTAGATTCAAATTTTCTTATTACAAAGTATCATTCTCCTAAGCCCAACGCTAGATTAAAAGCACGCGGCAAAGAGTTGTAAAAGCCGATAATTAAAAGGACCGACCTTAAAATCATCGTCTCTACATCTTTGTGTCTGGCTCTTTGTTAACCGTTATTTGCACTCTGGACAATAAAGAGGATAATTTAGTAAAAATAGTATCATCCCTAATCTTGTTCCCCGTCTTATTACCGCAAATAGGATAACGTACCCATTGCATTTATTCCAAGTGCACCCTCTTTTTAATCATCAGTAGGATTTGGAAATTCAATACTAATATTTAACTTTTCATTCTCATATATAGCAGATATTGTGCCATTCATTTGTTCAACCAATATCTTTGATATTGATAATCCAAGTCCTGTTGACTTTCTTGCATTTTCAAGCGTATAAAAGCGATCAAATAATCTTTCAACTTGTACATCATTCAAATTATAAGCTGTATTGGAAAATCGAATTATTCCATTATCTGTAAGTGTAACACTCAAATCTCCGTCACTGTACTTAACCGCATTACTCAAAATGTTTGAAAAAATGCGGGACAGTTCAACAGAACTTAGATTTCTAATCACCTGTTTTTCAGTTATGTTAAGAGTAGGAGTTATCCCTCGTCCTTGTAAAGTAGCGTAAAATTGTAAAATGCTATCTTCCAAAATTCTATTTATAGATACTGGTTCTAATTGTATATTATTATTTGGTGATGTAATAATAGAATAACGAAACAATTCCTCTGTGAGTTGGATTAAAGTTTCTGTACGATTTTTTATTATGCCTATATATCGTTCTATCGGTTCGTTTTTTTCTTCTTTATCAAGTAAATCTAAGTAACTACTAATTGCTGTTAGTGGGGTACGCAAATCATGTGAAATATTTGCAACTGCATTTTTCAATTCTAAATCACCCTGCATATAACGCAATCGTTGTAATCGTAGCTCCTTAAGTTGGATATTTATATTTTTAGTAAGCTGGCACATAATCTTATCATCGGTAGAAATCGAAATTAAGGTATTGGTATCGCCCTTTAATTTTTCGCTGAACTCATCGCCTATTTCTTTAGCAGCTTTACGCATTAAAAATAATTTAATGCCAAGAATGAAAACAGTTATAGTTAAAACAATGCATAACAGCAAAAGCCAAATCACGATACCGACCTCCTTATTTCAAATCCTTTTTCTCAAAAAAGTATATACCACACACAAGTGTTATTATAATAAACAGCAAAGAATATAATGGCAATCTAAAAGGGTGAAACACCATTTCTCCTGTAATCTGAAAGCACTGTCCCATAGGTATGACATCATATAAAAATTCTAATAGGAATTGAGAATGAAAAATTTTTGCTTTGGGCAGTATCCCTCCATCGTAACCATTAAAAATCCATGTTTTTACAATATTCTCTAAGACAAAACTTGATAAACATATCATTATACAAACTAAAACAGAACTTGATTTATTACTGATCAACATTGCTATTAGCGAAAAAAGAGCAGACATTGCAATAAGCATAAGCAATCCACTAAAGTAATATAAAATAAATTTCATAGAATTTGATATATTCCACCCAAAGAGTATGGCATAAAATAATATTACAACTAAACTTGCAATAAGGGTAATGATAATGCAAGCAAAACTAACTGTAATAAAATTTGATAAATAAATGTTTTTTCTTGTATGACCTACAACCAAACGATTTCTGATGGTACCATCACTATATTCTGTTCCAATAAACATAGAGCAAAAAATAGGACAAAAAAAACTTAAAACAGAAAAAGGAGCTAACAAGTACCAATCTACCAGCATAATGGAATTGCCCACATGAGAAATCATTTCAATATAGTTCAGCATCAGTAATAATAAGCAATATCCCACTGTTATAAATACACCACTCCAGAATAATTTGCTTTTTTTGAGGCGTATTTTATTTGCTAACAATAGTTTAAACATTACGTCTACCTCCCAACAAATTGATATAATAATTTTCAAGGCTTTCATCACGTTCGTAGATTGATTTAACATCACAATTTTCTACTGAAAGTTTTAAGACAAGCTCTGTTATGTTGAGCTCTCCAAAAATGTCAGCTTCATTATTGGGAAAAATAGTGTAGTCCAATCCCATTTCATCCAGCACTTTGCTTAATGTTTTAATATTAGATACAGACACATGAATACATTTTCGGCAAGCGGTATTTAATTCAGAAGCACTGATTTCCTTGATCATTTGACCTTTATCAATAAAGCCAAAATGAGTTGCCAATCGTGCCATTTCATCAAGAATGTGACTTGAAATTAAAATGGTAATTCCGTTCTGATGGTTTAACTTTAATATAATTTCCCGGATTTCAACAATGCCCTGTGGGTCTAGTCCATTAGTTGGCTCGTCTAATACAAGAAAATCCGGGGAGCCTACCATTGCAACAGCAATTCCTAAACGTTGACGCATACCGAGTGAAAAATCTCTTGCTTTTTTTCTGCCAGTATTTTCAAGACCAACCATTTTCAAAATATAGGGTATTTCATCAAAGGACGGCAATCCCAGAACACAATGTTGAACTTTCAAATTATCTTCAGCTGTCATATCAAGATAAATAGCAGGTGTTTCTACAACAGCCCCCATTCGCCGACGAGATTGTATAATTTCTTTTTGTTTATTACTCACTCCATAAATAGAATATTCTCCACTCGTAGGATTTTGGAGTCCACAAATAAGTCGAATGAGCGTCGTTTTTCCAGCACCATTTTTCCCGACAAGACCGTAGATAGCACCTTTAGGAACATTCATTGACAGTCCATTCAGTGCTTCATAGCGACCATAGCGTTTTACTAAATCGTTAGTTTTAAGAATGTATTCCATGGCTTTTCCTCCTTTGGGTTGATAATAGTACTTTACAATAAAACAGTTGAGAAAATGGTAAGGAAAAACGTTGAGATTTTGTTAAGGATTTATCCTTTCATTCTGAAACCAATTCCCCAGATAGTTTCGATATAATCTTTTCCACTAGCTCCGTATAATTTTGCTCTCAAATGACTGATATGTGTTTTTAGCGAACTTTCTGTACAATCTGGTGTATCTTCACTAATACGATCAAGGAGATGAGATTTTGAAACCACTTGCGTAGAATTTTGCATTAAAAATTTCAAAATTGCATACTCAGTTCTTGTCAATTTAATTTTTTGTCTTTTATCTGCACTATATGCGTGTCACTATCAAGCTCAATTTCTCCGAAAGTCAAAACCTCTGGCTTGTCAAAGGTATTAAAAGTACGAAGATGTACTGCAATACGAGCTAATAATTCTTTTGTATGAAACGGCTTTGTCACATAATCAACCGCACCACCAAGCAAAAGGTTTACTTTATTGTTTATATCAACTTTTGCACTCATAACAATAACGGGAATACCTTTGATATACGGTAATACTTCTTCGCCACTTAATCCTGGCAACATTAAATCAAGAAGCACAAGGTCCGGTTTAAACTGTGAAAGTACTAGAATAGCTTCTGTGCCGGAGTATGCTCGAGAAACACTATATCCTTCTCTAGTAAGTATTTCTTCAAGTCCATTTCCAATGTGTAAATCATCATCAATAATCAATATTTTTTTCAAGATATTCAACTTCCTTTCTGTCCCCATATAATACTGCATATATTGGACAATCGCAATATTCTGACCTCTAAATACCCAAACTGTTTATTTCGATGATTTTTATTGAACAGAAAGGCTTGCAGAGCACACCAAAGTATGCGTCAAGCCTTGAAAGAGTGGTCTTATAATAAATGAAATAGCGGGACACAAAGCATAATACGCCTTGTGTCCCCGCTCTTACGCAGCATCGCTGCTATATCTGCTTCTTGTTAAAAGAACATATACTGCTTATCATAATAAATAGAATGAAAGCAAGCGTCACAATAATAGCAACATAAAAATCTGATGGAACCCTCTCTGATGTAAGTAAAGACACACATCCTGTTGATAGCAAGTACGGATTGTACTCTTCAAACTTCGGGAAAATATTCGCAAGCATAAGTAATCCTGTAAAACCACCTGCTAAAAGAAGGGTGCCATAAATATTACCAAACAGAATTCCTCCAAGCAGCATCATTGCTATTTGCAGTACACCAAATAACCACATACAAAATGCCGCAAAGGTTATATTTGGCAATTCTCCCGGCAGTAGATACATTGTGTAAACCAATGTTATTACAAAACATATCAGATAGTTCACTGTCCACATGGAAGCTGCTGCTGTGAATTTTGAGAGTATTACGGTTCTTCGTGGTAATCCCTTTGTTAGCATATTGATTAGTGTTCCTTTGGAAAGTTCATTTGCCATAATTCCGCTAAACACAATAATAAAAAGAATAAGCTGTGTTGACATATTTTTATAGAACTGTATCCATGAATCAATGGTATGTGGTTCACCAAGAGTAATCTTCATTCCTTCCGGCATAAACGACGAAAGAAGTTTCGGCATAATTTTTGCTGTAATCGGATTTAACATACCGAAAAGCAAAAAGACAGCAGCGATAATAAACAATTTGTATGTTCTTATGCTTTCAAGAAATTCTTTTTTCGTCATGGCAATGAACGCTCTCACTTCACCACCTCCAGAAACAGATTTTCTAAAGTAGGCTCTAAAATTTCAACCTTTACCGGATAGATTTTTGTATTAAAAATAGCATTGTAAACCTGCTTTACTACCTCATCGATATCCTTTGACCTTAAGATCACTGTATGATCTGTACGCTCCGCATTTTGAAAAAGCCTACACATACTCTCATTCACTGCAAAACGCTGTAAATCTTCCAGCGAACGAAATTCGATTTGCAGTGTATCAAGACGATGGTTTTGTTTTAACTGGGAAAGTGTCCCATTTAACACTAAACTGCCATTATTCAGAACTGCAACGTGATCGCAGATCCGTTCTACATCAGACAGGATATGTGTTGAAAAAACAACGGTCGTTTTTCCTTTAACTGATAACAGTATGTCAAGAATTTCCTTTCGTCCGATCGGGTCAAGTGCAGAAGTTGGTTCATCGCAGATCAATAGTTTCGGTTCGGCTAACAATGCCTGTGCAATCCCAAGCCGCTGCTTCATCCCACGAGAAAAGCCCCCAATACGCTTGTTCGCTTTCTCAAGACCTACAAGTGATAAAAGTTCTTCTGACTTTGCTTTTACTGTTTTCCGATCAAGTCCTGTAATCTCACCGCAAAGTGCCAGATATTCTTTTGGTTTCATATAACCATAAAACTCAGGAACATCGGGCAGAAACCCAATATAACGATTGGTTTTGGTTTCGCCGTATGTTACCTCTTCTCCACATACCGATATTTTACCGCTTGTAGGTTTCAGCAGACCTAATATCATTTTCATTGTTGTTGTTTTTCCTGCACCGTTTTGTCCTAAAAATCCGTAAATCGTATTTTCAGTCACGGAAAAAGTAAGGTTGTTGATAACCTTGTGTTCACCAAATTTTTTACTGAGATTGTCAATTTCTAAAATACTCATTCTTCACCTCTGCCAAAAACAAAGTAGATAATAGGCCCAATTATCTGTACAAACAATACAACAACAATCCAAATAGGCTTATTGCCGAACTTATAGTGTGGATGCCTCAAAACGTGTATCAGTGCTGTTATTGCAAGTATCCATTCAATTAAGATCAACGGAATTAAAAAAGGTAAATATTCTATAAGAACATCCATAACGCTATCCTCCTAAAACAGTTGTAAGTTTTTCGACAATATGCTGATACTTTACATGATCTGCCAATACCGAAAAGACCGGATTCTTCGCAACACCATCAATGATACCCTGCCTTACTGTTTTATCATCTCGTGGTGCATGAACACCTAAATCAAGCTCTGACAGCCACTCATCGATTCTGTCAAAAAAACGATCGCCATGAAGCGATATCGGATAAGATATGCCCACTGCTAAATCACAATACTGTTGTAATGCTGCCAGTGCATTGTCGGCATCATTTTGCATGACAAAAGCCGCAGCCAAGTTTAAATATACAGTAAGCATTGTAGCTGGATGCAGCTGCGGTGCATGAAAAGCATCGGACAGACAATTGATTCGGTCAATGATATTTTTTGAGGCTTGTGCATCTGCAATCTCAAGCTGTAAAAGAGCAGTAAGACTTTGCATAATGTTTAAGAAATTTTGATATATCTCAATTTGTAATATTTCTTTGGCTTTATCCGGCTTACCACTCATAGAATACCCCATTGATAAAAGATTATTTTCATTCAGCATAGGCGTTTTTACATCTGCGAGTAATTCAATGGTTTTAACAGGTTCTTCCAAAATTATATAGCACGTAGCTTCCATTACATTACTCTTCCTGCACAGTGTAAAATCATCACTTTCAGTTTTTATTCGTGAAAATAGATCAATCGCTTCACGGACAACTTCCTGCTGCTGGCTTCCCTTTGCCAACATATAATGATTCATCAACAATGCACCAATCTGAAAAAGCAGAGGAAAACATGAAAAGTATTTTTTTCTGATTTCCCGAATTTCATCCATCACTTGATCGAATGGTTTTTGTGCAAAATCATTGGATAACCGTAAATACAGCTTTTGGATATCTTCTTTTATCATCTGCGGCTGATAATTGATAAGCTCGTCAACCGTAATATTAAAATACGAAGCAAGCTGCGGAAGAAATGTAATATCCGGATAGCTTTGTCCGGTTTCCCTTAGTTAAAAATATTACTCTTGTTGATTACTCAACTTTTCCGATAAATCGGTAATATATCTCAATTTCCTGTATTCTTTCGTTATCCTCATTCGTTG
>ERZ1643249.1431-NODE-1431-length-24137-cov-58.354082_pt1 | contig 24137 bp, 22 predicted proteins | sample MGYA00579263_ERZ1643249 | MGnify/ENA primary metagenome ERZ1643249 (study PRJEB29033, sample SAMEA4952264) | chicken gut metagenome | biome: Broiler Chicken; feature: Gastrointestinal Tract; material: Caecum | place: Ireland | collected 2018 | study: Broiler... | reverse complement strand
CACGATTGAGGCTGTTTTTTAGTATTGAGATGTATGGGTCTTTTCTTGCACTCAACTACTCATTTTTTGCACTCTTTTGCACTAATTTTCTGTCACCATGAATTTATTTTAGGGTCTATCCTGCTCACAAAGCCTGTTTTAGCCCAGTGCAAGAAAGTGCAAAAAAGTGCAATTTTATTTTGACTTGCAAATTGAGATACACCAAATTATCAATAAGATTAGGATATTTACGCAATTTCTAATTCATAACCTAATTCATGGAATATTTTACAATGGTTGAAAATTTAGGTTCTTTTTCATTTTTAAATAAACTGTATAGATGAGTTCTGGACATTCCAATTTTCTTTGCAAAACCTGAAATTGAATTTCTTGATTTGATGGCAATTTCTAATGCACGATAAAAAGAATTAAAATCACCATCTTCAATATAATCTTTTAAACTTGTATTTAGATATAATTTAATATCTTCATCAGTTTTTAAGTCGTTAACTATATAATTTTCTAAATCTATTGTATGTTTTAATTCTTTCATTGTTTACAATTCTTGAACAAGACTCTTTGCTTCAAAAATATAGTGTAAACTATAGCAGACACTTTGTCAATTTTGTGGTGTTTATTCTTAATAAGTTCTTAATAAAAAGTTTTGAGCAAATGACTTGACTTTTATTGCTAAAAGAGCGATTAATGTGTATGTAAAAGTTTATAAGGAGGTATTAAAAAAGAACAAATTAAGATAAATTACATTTTTAACTGAATAGATATGGGCTGATGGTCCCAGTCCACTGAGTGCATGTATAAATATATAAGTATATATATTATGAACCTTTATTGGATGCAAAATTTTTGCAGGTAATTAATAGGTTTCTGGGACATTGAGACGAGGAAAATTTAATAAAAAATCAAACAGACAGCACGATTGAGGCTGTTTTTTAGTATTGAGATGAATGGGTCTTTTCTTGCACTCATCTACTCATTTTTTGCACTCTTTTGCACTCCATTTGCAAAATTTTAAGACCATATTAGACTAAAAATGGCTTGGTGTTTAAAGTTAAGCCCAGTGCAAAAAAGTGCAATTTTATTTTTACTTGTAAATTGAGATACACCAAATTATCTAAGAGATAAAGATAAAGTAAGTTTTTGAAATAATATTTTTGATTTACAATCGGTGTAATGGAGGTATTTATGCTTGAAGCTATTGATATTAATTTTGATTTTACAACTGATACTCCCCATTATTGGGAAGATTTCAAATCTGGCAAAAGTTGTAAAGACCCTGATATTTGGAGTCCAAAAATGAGAGAATATCAACAGTTATTATATAGCAAACCTTTGCCTAATGGTGATTTTTTAAATTTGCAACAAGGCAATAACCCTGAATTTAATTATTTATACTGGAAAAATTTTCGATTTGGAAGTGATTCTATTATCAACATGTATATTCATCATAAAGGATTACAATGGTTAATTAATGATGTAAAGAAACAAATAAACAATTTCGAAAACATTAATGAAACATATTTAAGAAAAAGTTATACTATTGGCGGTGAAATTATTTTCCCCAAGAGGACATGGTCTATAAATAGATTAAGAGGTACTAATGCTAAGATTAAAGATCGGTTTGATTTAACTTTGGAATGTATAAGACGTTTTTATAATAACGAACAGAATCCACTATATAATGTCCTTAAAGAGGATTCAAATTTCTTTGAATTATTTGTTGATTTTAAAGGTTATGTTGATTTCTTTTATCTCAATGATTTGGTTTCGGAGGATTATAATTCTATTAATTTTTACTTAGATTTTGATAATTTTGAAAGAAATCCAAGACCTCAAACTGTTGAGGAATGGTTTACTCTTTATAATAAACAAATGGAATTCTTAAATGCGAGAAATGCCAGAATACATCAAAGTATAAATAACGTGTTGAAATATCTCTAAGACGGTATTTCAGGACTTGACTTCTGTCTCAAAACGAGTGATGAATGTGTTGCACAACGCATTACAAGGATTTTGAGACAATGGAAAACCACGTTGAGACAATCAAATACACCCCTGAGAAGGCAAAACAAAATGCTCTTGCAAAACTTGATTTAATCCGTAAATGGCAAGAATTTCGTCGTAAAGCTGTCAACAAACTTCAAGCAGACTATAATTTTGTCAAACTGCATAATAGTTCAGATTCTTACCTTTTCAATGTTTTAGGTAAAATTTCACGAGGAAGCCTGCATCGTTGGAAAGCAAGTTTAGACGGCACAGAGGATTACACAAGGCTAATTCCTAATTACAAATATGTTTCTGTAAACGAATACAGAACATGTCTAACAGATGAAGAAATCAAAATATTTATGGGCTTGCTACTGCACCCGAATAGAATTTGCATCGGCAAAGCAATCGCACTTACAAAATACAAGCTCAAAGAGCAAGGGCAAAGTTTTATCCCTGCAGATATTACGTTTAGACGATATGCAAAATGGTTTAAGGACAATAATTACGACAAATGGGTGCTTGCTCGAGATGGTGAAAAGGCACTTTCCGACAAGGTTGAGCCTTATATTAAAAGGGATGCTAGCCTGCTTGATGTCGGGGATATTTTAGTCGCAGACGGTCATAAACTGGCGTTTCAAGTGATTAATCCGTTTACGGGCAAGCCTTGTCGAGCAACTTTAGTCGGATTTTTGGACTGGAAATCAACAGCACTGGTCGGGTATGAGATTATGCTTGAAGAAAATACCCAATGTATTGCAAGTGCACTAAGAAACGCAATAATAAACCTCGATATGATACCGAAAATTGTCTATCAAGATAACGGCAGAGCATTTAGAGCAAAATACTTTACAGATGAAAAAGGGTTCGGAGAATTAGGCTTTTATGGGCTTTATGCAAAACTCGGGATTGAAACGGTATTTGCAAGACCTTATAACGCAAGGTCAAAAGTTATTGAGAGGTTCTTTAAAGAATTTCAAGAAGGATTTGAAAAACTAATGCCAAGTTATGTCGGCTCATCAATTATCAACAAACCTGCATACTTGAAACGAAAAGAAAATTTTCATAAAAACTTACACCAAGATTATGTCCCAACTATCGAAGAAACAATCAAAATGATTGATATGTGGCTTAAGTTCAAGAACTCTCAGCCCTGCACAAATGCACCGAATATGACAATTGCAGAGGTTTTGGAAAATCGAAAGAAACAAAATATTGATAAAAGCTTGCTTGACGATTTGATGCTGGCAACTGAAGTTAAAACAATTCAGCGAAATGGTGTAAGGTTCTTGAACTGCGACTATTTTGACGAAAGACTATACGGACTGAGAGGAAAAGTTCTGGTAAAATACAACCTATTTGATCTAACTAGTGTAAAAGTTTTTACCCCGAAAGGTGAATATTTATGTACCGCAGAGCGAGTAACCGAAACTCATCCGATGGCAAAGATTTTAGGAACGGTCGAGGATCTAGAGGATTACAAACAAAAAATCCAAAAACAACAAAAACTTAAACGAAAAACTATAAACTCGGTTAAAAAATTATTGACTAATGATGAAATAAAACTGATTGAAGCAAGGTCGAACCAAGAAGAACTTGAAAATTCTAACAATTTTCAAAAAGAGTTCAAGCCTCATTCAAATGGTGTTCAAAAAATAAACAACGGAGAAAAGTCTCTCCCGATTTTCAAAAACAATTCAGAAAAATATGAATATTTGATAAAACATAACCCAAGCGACGCTTGGATTACAGAATTTAAACAAACAAAGGAGTACAAACTGTTATATGAATAGCGGATTGCAAGCAGTGGGTCTAAAGCGAAGCCATACCCGTTTATTGCGAGCAACCAAGAAAGGATAAAATGAAAAAAATCTTTATAAAAACTCGAAATGTAAGGAATTTTATAGGATTAGTTGAAGCACTGAAAAACAAACCCAAAAACATTCCTAAAATGGGACTTATATATGGGGAGCCGGGGCTTGGAAAATCTCAAACGGCACTTTGGCTAGCCTGCAAGTATGACGGGATTTATATTCGAGCCTCAAACCTTATGACAAGCAGGTGGCTTGTTGAAGAAATTGTTAGAGAAATGGACGAACTTCCTCGGTATTTGACCTCGGACAACTTTAATGTCGTGATTAGCAAACTTATTCAAAAGCCCAAAATTATTTTTGTAGATGAAATCGACTACCTGATGAACAATTACAAAAGTGTCGAGACCCTAAGAGATATCCACGATAAAACAGATTGCCCGATAATCTTTGTCGGGATGGGCTTGGCTCTTAGAAAACTTGAAAGATACAAACACCTGTATGACAGATTTAGCGAGATTGTAAAGTTTGAGACCTTTGAAATAGAAGATTTGAGCCAGATTTTTAGCCAACTTTCTGAAATCCCGTTTACCCCTGATTCGATAGAATATATCCACAAAAAATACAATAGATTCAGACAAATAGTACAGCTTATAAGCAAACTTGAAAGTTTTGCAAAAGAAAATAATTTAGAAGAAATTACAAAAGAAGTTATGGAGCAAATTATATGAACATTGAAAAATTAGCTAAAAGATTAAAAGAATTTACCCTTGATGATATTGAATTGATAGCAGAATGCGATTGCAAAACAAAACTTGAACAGCTTTTGAACAGCAATAAAATACTTTTTGAAAACGGGATTTATAAATACAATGAAGAAACGAAAACTGGTGAAAATTATGAAATATTCAGCCCGCTAAAGAATAAACACCTAAAAATTAGTATAGAAGATGCAAAAGAATATTTTATGAAAAATTATGTCGAAAAATACTGCAAATTCGAGACCTACAGGAACTATAACGCGATTTTTAATTTCAATATTATACCGTTTATAAACTGCTATTACCTGCATGAAATTGATATTGAGTCGATAAAAGAACTTTTTAAAGTCTGCGAATTAAGACGCCTAAAGCCCCGCAGAATTAAAAACACAATGGCACTTCTAAATCAATTGATAAAATATTTCCAACACCTTGGAGTGATTGATAGAAGTTGCGTTTATCAGGTTAAAAAAGTACAAGACAAAAACCATTTTGGAATAGAAAACTTAATTTTTGAGGGATTTTAATGAGTAAAATGAAATTATTTAAACAAGCAGAGCAAATGTATTTAAAAGGTTCAGCCGTTAGTGAAATCTCTTTAGAACTTGGGATTGCAAAAAGGACTTTGTTTTACTGGAAAAAGCAATATGGTTGGGATAAAAAGCGAAAAGAATCAATGTATGATAAATTCCAGTTCAAAGAAGATTTGCAAAAGTTTGCCCAGAAACTTATGGAAAAAATCGCAAATTGTAATAAAACTAACAGCCAGATAAGCCAAGCAGAATACTACTCCCTTGTGAACATTTTAAACTTTCTCCCAGAATTGAAAGAAAACAATACTCAAACAGAAACACCCCAAATAAAAACCGAACTTTCTCCAGACTTCATTCGCCAAATCGAGCGTGAAATTTTAGGTATAGAATAACTCCTGCAAATTTTTATGCTATCCTTGTAGAAAAGGAGTGAAGTATGGTTGATGAAAAAGACCTTAGAAGAGGATTTAAAGATTATTTAAATGATAAAGTAAGTAATGGTAAACTTAGTGTAATTGATGCCAATACGCAGTATTCAGATGCAGACTATCCCAGAAAACATGCTCAAGAATTAGGTTTAGATTATTTTGAAATGTTTAAAACCGATAAAGATTTTGAACAAGCCTTAGATTTAATTAAATTAAACTTTGAAAAAAATGGCAAAAAGAATACAACTTTTTTGGCATATAAAAGAGCATTATTATCATTTAGAGATTTTTATTTAGAATATTTGAAAAATCATACAAAAAAATTATCAGTTAAAGCTTGGTTTATAAGATCGAATAATGGAGAATTTGTACAAGATTTTCTAGAAAAACAAGTTGTTGGTATCGGCTGGTTACGCGAAAGCTATGAAGGAAAATCCCGAGAAGCGATAAAAAACTGCATTTTAAAAGAATGCCCTAATGAAAAGCAAGGAACAATTGATCAATGGGCAGGTTGCTGTTGGAGATTTGCGTGTGAAATAAAAGTAAATGATTATGTAATAACTAATAATAATGATGGAACATTACATATCGGGAAAATCATAGGGGAATATGAATATTCTCCAGATTTTTATAAAGAAAATCCACATATAAGATCTGTTAAGTGGATTGAAAAAATAGAACGAAAAACATTACCAGCAAAGATTCAAAGTTATTTAAAGTCCAGTTTAACAGTAACTAGTTTTGATGATTCAGAGGCAATAAAATGCTTAGAAGAGATTTGTAAACAAAATTCAAATAAGGAGCAAGATATGACCAAAATTCCGCTTAATCAAATTTTATACGGTCCTCCGGGAACAGGAAAAACTTATAATACAGTTATTAAAGCTATGGAAATCATTGGAATAAAAGAAGTATTTTATAATTGGTATTGCAAAAATTCAAATGCAATGAATAAAGATAAAACGTTCAAAGATTACGATGCTGCAATTGAAGTAATTAAACAGAGTTTTAATATTAATCTCTACAGCATTATTGATAAAGATGAATTTGGGGCGATAAAATCAAATATAGTAAATAGCATTGAATTTCAAAAAGAATTAAAACATGCTAAAACTTCCCAAGGAACTTCATATTATGAATCTGCTCTAAACCAATATGAAAAATTTTTGTGTTCAGTAAAATATGTCGACTTTAAAGAATATTTTAATAAACTAAAACAACAAGGTCAGATTGAATTTGTAACCTTCCACCAATCTTATTCTTACGAAGAATTTGTTGAAGGTATTAAACCTGATTTAGAAAATGGAAAAGAACTAAGATATAAATTACAAAATGGTATTTTTAAGACTATATGTAATAATGCAAAGGAATTACTTGAAACAAAAGTAAAATATAATTTTAATAAAGACAATATCAGTGTGTATAAAATATTAATTCCTAATGAATCATTATTTGCATATTGTATAGAAAATGACTGTGTTGCAATAAATTGGGGAAATGATATTGATATTTCTAATTGTGATAGTCAAGAAGAAATAATAGCTAAAATCCCAGAAGATTTTGAAAGTCGAAAACAGTGTATATCTCAATTGAATTTATTTAAATTATGGATAGACAATGATTTGAAAAGTGGTAAAGATGTTATTGTTGTAATTCCAGGATCTATGAATACAATAAAAGGTATAGCAAAAATAACGGGTGATTATTTCTATAACTCTGACATTGAAAATGGACATCAACAAAGAAAGGTAGATTGGATTAGAAAAAATATAAATATTTCATCAGATAATATTTACAATTCAAAATTTGTGTCTCCGACTATTACAGGAATGTTTAATGATAAAATAAATTGGGATACATTTTTAAATTTAATAAATAATAAAAATAATTCAAAATCATCTAATGCAGTTCTTGTTATTGATGAAATTAACAGGGGTGATGTTTCAAAAATATTTGGTGAGCTTATAACCCTTATTGAAGAAGATAAGCGTATTGGCAAAGAACATCAAATGACAGTTACTCTTCCTTATTCAAGAGAACCTTTTGGAGTTCCTAATAACCTATATATTATTGGAACTATGAATACAGCGGATCGTTCTATTGCTCTTTTAGATACTGCTTTAAGACGTCGTTTTGATTTTGAGGAAATGATGCCAAAACCTGAGCTTCTAAGAGGAAAAGATATTGAAGGTGTTGACTTAGAACAATTATTAACCAAAATTAATGACCGAATTAAAAATGAGTATGATAGAGATCATCAAATTGGTCATTCATATTTAATGGAAGTTGAAAATAAAGAGCAACTTGAAAGAGCTTATAAAAACAGAATATTGCCACTATTAAATGAATATTTTTATAATGACATTGACTCAGTTGCAAAAATTTTAAATTGTAAACCTAATGACATTAGTTCAAAAGAAAACTGGTTTAATGTATTAAAAGAAGCTCAAAAACCTACTAAGAAAGACAATGAACAATAAATCAATAATTGTTTACGAAAATAAAAATATTTATTCCTGCAAGGAAGAATGTAGCAGCTGTAATTATCAAGATGGCGATAATTTGTGTTGCGTAAATTATTGCAAGCCTGATTATTTTAAAGAATTAAAACAATACTGTTTGATAGAGAATCAAGACTGTGGGCTAGAATATTCTGCAAAAGCTAATTGTATCAGTATAAACAAATATACAGGAATTATACAATTAAAAGATGGAACTTATTTGGAAATTTTACCAAAACTTAGTGGGAATACAATAGATAAAAGTCGTAAAATTTTTGAAAATCTTGTTTTGGCATCTAAAAATTTAACAAGAGAATATAAACACAACAAGGATGTCATTTCACAGACTAAAAAAAATAAACACGTTATAGAAATACTTATATCAGTATTTTGCAATGATTTATGTGAAATCTTAAAAAAAGGTATTAAAAAATCTTACATTAGAAAATCAGAAAATTTAAATAAATATAAAGGTAAATTAAATTTTGCAGAGCATATAAAACATAATCTTACAAACCAAAGCAGATTTTTTGTTAATTACAGTGAGCTTAGTTTAGATATTGCAGAAAATAAAATTTTGAAAACTGCTTGTTTATACCTGGTTAAACAAACTCAAATCGATAATAATAAAAAGATTTTGCGAAGATTTTTAGTTGAGTTGGATGATGTTTCAGTTTCAACAAATCTTGAAAAAGATTTACAGGACGTAAATATTAACAGATTAAATTCCTACTATGAAAGACCATTATTGTATGCAGAATTTTTCTTAAGACAGCAAGTCTTTTTCCCTAAAAAGGGTCGTTCAAAGCTTCCGGCACTGCTATTTCCTTTAGAAAAAATGTTCGAAGATTATATTGAATCAATTTTAAAATCCGCAAATATATCTTATAACTCGCAATATAGTAGTCATTATCTTCTTAAAAATAATCTTTTTCAAACTAAGATGGATTTTGTTATTTTTAAAGATAATAAAGCAATCATACTTGATGCAAAATGGAAAGAATTAGATTCTACTTCTGCAAAATTTGATGTCGCACAAGCAGACTTATATCAGCTATTTGCGTATTCTGAATTGATAAAAAACAATAAAGCAGAAGTTGAAGAAGTTGAAATAATGCTTCTTTACCCTGAATCAAATAATTTCAAAGAAGTAACAAAATGGGAATATTTTAATAATACACCAGTCAGTATTGTGCCGATTAATGTTGTTGAAAAAGATAACAATCCCTTGTTCAATAAAGCCTTAGCAAAAATCCTCTTAAATTAGTAACAATAAACATTATATCATTATAATTCTTCATAAAATCAGAAATATGCTTTTATTAGTTATATAATAATATGAAAGATAATATAAACTAATTAGCAACAATAAACAAATTTAAAATTAGGAGTGGTGGATATGGCAAAAAAACAAAAAGAAGAAGTTTTAAAATATTTACAGGATGAACCTATCGAATTAGAAGATTCTCCTATTGTTGATGCCATTTCTAATGAATTAAAAATAGCTGATGGAAAAATTATAGGACTTCTTGGTTCATGGGGTAGCGGGAAATCATCTATAATTGAAAGTATAAAAAAAATGTCTTCATTTGAAATTTTAGAATATGATGCTTGGAAAAGTGAAGGCTATCCATTTAAACTTGGATTTTTAAAATATTTAAATAATTATGCCGAACAAAAGGATTGTGATGGAGATGAATTAAAAAAAATAAAAAATAAATTAGACATGTTGCAACAGATAAAAGATGTAAAAGAAGCAGTCAATTATTCGATTATTAACGTACCAAATGCTTTAATAGCTTTTTCATTTTTGTTCTATCCTTTAGCATTTAAAATGATTGAAACAAAAGAGCTTAACCCATTATTTATGTTTCCAGATACAAAATTTTTGATTTTTAATGTATTTGTATCAACATCAATGTTCATATTAGGAGCAACTTTATTACTTTTAAATGATTTGATTACTACCAAACAAAAAACATTTAAACTAAGTTGCCAAAGGATTTGTGTATTAATTAAAAAAGTTTTTAGTAATCTTTTATATCCTTTAGTTATTGCATTAGTTACAAGTATATTTTTTGACAATTTAAGTGCTGCTTTTATACTTGTATTACCAATAATTATTTGGTTAAATTTTAATGCTAAAAACTTTATAGGCAAAATTTTAGGCAAAACTGATGAATTTTATTTACTTGCAGGAACTAAACCGCATACTGAAAGTATTATTACTATTAATAAAACCCCAGAGCCTAATTATAGCGATTTTAAAGATTTATATGTGCAAATCCTTAACCAAATAAAAGAAAAGCTAAAAAGTAAAAAGGTAATTATTGTCATTGATAACATAGATAGAATAGAAAAAGACGAAGCTCAAAATATATGGTCTTGTTTAAAAGGTATGGTACTGAAAGATAAATCTATAAATATAATTATTCCTATCGATGAAAAGCAAATTTCAGAAATATATAAAGATACTTTAGATATAGAACAAGAAGACAATAAAACAGTATCATTTATACAAAAGACTTTTGATATTACATTTAGAGTTTCTCCATTCATAATGACAAAGGCAAAAGATTTTTGGAATAAAAAATTAGATGAAGCATTTAATAATAAATTATCAGATATAGAAAAAGATGAAATTATTAGTATTTTTGATACACGTAATGATTTAGTTAACAAAAAAACTTCTGATTATTCTGGGAACTTAACGCCCAGAAAAATTATTAAATTAATAAATGAAGTTGTTTCAATTCAAAAAATTAAAATTTTCGAGGATATCCCAATTGTTACAAAATTTGCATATTCATTACATTATTCAAATATAAGTGAACAATTACAAAAACATCAATTATCCAAACTGTTTCCTGAAACAAATAACATTCTTAATAATATAGCTCAAAATTTCCAAAGTGATATTGCTGCATTATATTATGCGGTTCCACCTAATGATGCAATTGCATATGTAAAAGAAGAAAATTTATGTAAATTGATAGCTGATGATGAATATAAAATTATTGAAGAGGATGCAAAAAGTCCTTGGATTTGGGATATTTTATTTAATGGTCTAGTCAAAAAAACAAATGAACCATATTCTATTTTGATAAATACGCTATCAAACTTAATAAAACTCAATGAAATAAATCCAAGCAAAAACAATTATTTGTATGAAAAAATATTAGATAAAATTTCAAATTTAAAAACATTAGATAAAATAAGAAAAAATGACAGTATAGTTTTATGTAATACTAAGGTTGAAATTTATCGCGATAAGATTTTAGAAATTGTAAAAATTATAGTAAACCAGAAAAATGATGATAATTTAATTAATCCTGAAAATTGGATAAGAACTCTGATATCATTAATTAAAAAATATAATATAACAAAGCAAGAATTATACAGATTGAGTAATAAAAATATACCAGATGAATTATATAAAGAAGCGATATTATTTCTAGAAGAAAAAGATTATGAGTTATTTGATAGTTGCATTTTAGAACCTCATAATATAGAAAATGTTCTCGAAAATGAAACTGGAGAAAATTTGTATAAACATCTTCGTTTTATTATTAAATGTTTACCAGATCAGGATTATATTGAAAATTGGAATAAGAAGATGGAAAATACTGTATTACCTCTTATTCAGAAAAATATTAATACTCCTAAAATGTATATTTTATTGGCAAATGCTTTATCTAAAAAAGTAACAGAACCAATGAAAAATTTTATACAATCAAATTCTTTTTTACAGCCAATTCTAAATATAAAAGATATTGCTGAGCTTGCTTCTGCATTTGCAATATATCTTGCATTCTGCCCCAATACTGATATTGCTCGTTGGCGTAATATAAGTCAACAATCTGTAATTCTTTGGAATAAACTTAATTCTTCAGATGAAGTTTTTATTTCAGAATTTGTGAAAACATATTTATCTTATTTTGACAACAATGTATCAAAGTTGTTAGAATTACCAGATGTTTTACAAAATAAAGCAAAAATGATTACATATGCTGTTAATAACATTTCAAGTTTTAGTATAAATACTATGGAATATTTTACAATTTATGACCAATATATTGATAAGTACCCAATATTGAAAAACTTATTAAATGAAGTAAAGAATGAAAATAATTTTATAAAAGTAGTTACAGCTCTTAATTTTTCTGATAAAAATAAACAACTCTTATATGTACTTGCTCAAGAAACTGACCAATCAACTTTAAAGGAAGAAGCTTTTTCTTATTTTGAATCTATATCAGAAGAAACATGGCTAATATATTTAAAATCAAATAACTTGAATTTTAAAAATGCTTTAATTATGCAATACGATGGTATTAAATTTGTAAGTACAATAAAACAAAATTTAATGAATGTGTTTAAATCTAATCCTAAGATTTTTGCAGATAATTACAAAAATGAAATTCCTTATTTAAACCAATTTGATAAGAAATTAAAATTTATAAATGATTTTTTAGACAATGATTTAACTCTTGATAATTATGATATATTGATTGAACATTTTGACGATTCAGTAATTGCTTGGCTTAAAAAGACATCTCACAAAAACGATACCGAGACTATTTTTACTAATTTTATACGGAAAATTAATAATTCTAATTGGTTAATTAAAAATAAAAATATTGTGAAAAAATTCATCACTACAGATGATAATAAAAATAATTTTAAAATGAAATGGCAAAGTAATAAAGATGTTTTAGAAGCATACAAAAATATCTTATTAGATGAAACTAATATAAAATAGTTACATTGTCTCAATATACCAATTAGAATTTCCAAAGTGATTGAAGTTCCATTGTAATTGAAAATAGAAATTATATTCCATTGAGTTATCATCTTTAAAATTATAAGAATACTTATTTAGCTGTGTTTTTCGATAACTTTCAAAAGCGTATTGAATTTCTTTTGCAAACTTTTTTCTAAATTCAGGATATGTTATTTCTAAGGTTTCTCTTGTAAGCTTATTTTTCAAAATCATCTTCAAACCCTCTTATATTATCAAGCTCTATATTGTATCTTTTGCCTTGCTTATCAACGCAAGTTGCGTAATCTATTTCTGCATCGGCAAACTTGTTTTTCCAAATACAAATTAGCAAGCCGATTTCTTGAGTTTTTAAGTTTAAAACCTTTGTTCCATAAAGTGCATAGTCTTTTTCTTTCATTATTTTTTCCTTTCAAACATCAAATCTGTATAGATATCATCAGGCTTTTGTGGGTCTATTAAAAACTCTTTCATAAATACAAACCTTTCTCTGCAAGTGTTTTCACAAATTACAGTGTCGAAATTGTAGAAACCGATTACTTTGTAATACTCATTATCAGAGCTCATAAAACCTTTAATCTTTTTAAGCTTGTATTTTTTGCCTAATTCAATCATTGTTACCTCTTATCAGCAATGACATTTATTACTCTTAATGAGTAAAATATCAAGCAAACTCTTTCAAAACGTATCATTCAGACACAATTTATTTTTTGAACACTGTTTGAACGGTATTAAAACAGGTTTTAAATACCATCTAAAAATTCTTGTTTTCAGGATAATTTATAAAAAATGCGTTGACGGTATCAGTATCTCGTCTTAAATTTTCGACGACTGGAGTAAGATTATATAGCTCTTCAATCTCTTGTTGCGTCCTGCAAAAATAATCAATTACAGTGACTGTATTGTAAATCCGCTCAGCTAATTTTTCTAACTTTCTAAAATCTTTTTGTTTAATCTTGTATTTCTTACTCTTACTCATACGACCTCCTTTTCAGGTGTCGTATTCATCACTTAAAAATCAAAGCTAGTCAAGTTATCTAATTAACAACAGATAGATTTGGCGAACAAATCATATAATTAAAAAAATTGTTCAAATTAACTTGTCCCCCTTAAAGTCAACATCCATATATCCTTCAAGAGGAACTTTTAAATCTTTTACATGAGAAAAATATATATTCCTCTTCAAATTCTTTAAAACCATCAAGTAAAGCACTCATGGAACGATATTTATAAAATAATTTTTATTTTTTTTATTTGTGATAAATTCCCCTAGTTAGATTAAAAAGGTTTTAAAGTTTCAGAATTTGAAAATATAAACAAATTTTTGCAAGCTCTTGTCATTGCCACATATAATTCTTTTGGATTTTTAAAAGTTTCCGCATCTAATATTATAACAGTATCAAATTCTAATCCTTTTGTTAATTCAACTGTGCCTAAACATTTTCCATCAATTTTCCTACCTACTCTACGAAATTTATTTCGCTGATCAATCATAGTTTTGTATATACTATCCCCTTCTTCTGTCATTTTTATAGCATTTAACACACAATTAATAAATTCAGTTCTATTGCATTTAAGGTTAAGATTATAATAAAAATATTCAATAACTTTATAAAACAAAATAGGTTGCTTGAAATTATTAAACTCATTTATTAGCTTTTCAATTTCAATACTTTTTATTTTATCATTTTCATTAGTTTTTCGTTTTAATTTATATGTTGACGAATTTATCCAATTGTCTATATCTGTTTTATTAAATAAATTAATTAAAAAGTCATATAATTTCTTTAAATTATCTTTTAAGCCTTCAGCAATTATTTCATCAGCTAAATTTGACAAATTATAAAAACTTTTTTCATCAATGGCTTCTAACAAATATAATGCAGGATAATATAAAACTGATTTTAACTTGGCTCTAAATTCAACAGGACTTTGCCCCCTTCTGATTGGAGGTTTTGATATTATCAATAAACTTTCATAGCTGGGTAAATTCTTTGGGTTATTTAAAATATACCTTATTAATTCTTTGTATGTATAATTTTTATTTGTTTGCTTATTTAGTATATTTGTTTCTTTATTTATACCCTCATAGGAATAAACACTTCCTAAAGTTTTTATAAAATGAAAAGAATTATTAGGGTTATCTGTTAAATCTATTTCATGTTTCGCATTATTTTCTAAATTGTCAATAAGTTTTTCCCTTATACTTACTAAATATTCCCCTAGAGAAATATTATTACCTTCTTTTCGCCAACGATATGGTATTGATAATTCGGTAGTTTTTGTAAAATCTTCAAGATCATCATTATAAAAATTAACTAGTGGATCGTTTTCTTTATTAAAATCCATAATCCCTTGCAAAGGATCTCCTAAAATATGAAGCGGAATACTATCAGAAATTGCCAATATAACTTTATGTTGAGATATAGTACAATCTTGATATTCATCAACAAAAAGTCGAGAATATGTTTGTTTTATTACATCTCGAATATGTGTATTTTTAAATATGCTTTCAGCTTTTTCTAGTATAAATACCCAATAATTATCATCTGTGATCTCAGGTAATGTTTCTGCACAATATGCTTTTACATATTTTTGAGCATAACTTGTTATAGTTTCAATTTCATAATATTTTTTATCAATTTGTTGTTCTTTTAAAGCCTTTTTTAATGCGGCAACTCCAGCGTGTGTATGTGTTAATATTAAGCTTTTCCCATTGGCTTCTTTAACACATTGTACAATTGTATATGTTTTGCCATAACCAGCTGGAGAAATTAATAAACTTTTTGGGAAACTTAAAAATTCTTCAATAACTTTATCCAATTACTCAACCTCTCTTTATCCAATTAATCAAAATCTCTAATTGTTTTTTTAAATGAGACTCCGAATCAATATTATTAATTTGTGTTGAAATAACTTCCCCTAATTTTCTGCCTCCTGTTTCAGATTTATACCAAGAATTATTATTAGCAATCTCTGCAAAAGCATTCCTAATATCATCAGTATCTGTTGTTCTCCAATCATCAAAATTTATGTTGGAGTAAGTTCTTTTCATTGTCCCAATAAAAGAAGATTCACTTTTCCCAAAAATTTTTTCAATAACGTATTCAATAAGATTAATAACAGCATCATATGGTAAATCTTTAAATAATTGTTTTTCTATACAATTACCTATTTCGCAATCACATATTTTTACTCCAAGGTTTTTAAGTCTTTCTTTTTTTTCATTATCAGCACTTACATCTGTATCACAAAAAGCTAAAAGATTGTACTTTAATTTATTTAATTCTGTACAATCGTTAAATATTTTGGAGCCACCATTTGAATTTATCGGCATACATCCATATAAAAACATTGGATTATTATTTTGTTGAAAAAGAATTTCATCTAATTGATTACAAATTCCATACTCAGTACTTCCTTCACAAACTATTAATTTCTTTGAAAATAAAGCATCAGGAAATGCTCGAATAATCCTTTGCAAATCAGTACTAACATCTATTGCTTCTAATAATCCATTATTATTTCTAATTACAATAATGTTATTAGCATTAACTTCAGTTATAACATTTGCAGAGTGCGTAGTTATAAATATTTGATGCTTATTTGATAATTCATTTTTCAACTCTCTGACAAATGTTTTTACCCTATATGGTTCTAAGCCTTGTTCTAATTCATCAATTAAGGTAATTGAACCGTCTTCTTTGTTTGTAAATTGCAGAATTGCAGATAACAATCTACGAGTACCTTTCCCTTTTGACCTAAAAGGTATGCCATTTTTGTCATGAAGCGATAATTTATTTTGATTATAGTATATTTCTTTAGAGTCCATTAATGTTTTTACACCATCTATATCTACAAGAGGTGTTTTTACATTTTCAGAAAATGTTTTATTAAATGTTTCAAAATCAGAAGAATTAATAGTATTTAATGCATTCCGTAATGGTTCAACAGCGTTATTTTTAGTGGAATTTAATTCTTTTTTAGAAATAAGAGAGTTTAATGGAGAACCTTGACTCCAAGCAAAGTGTTTATCAGTATAATCTGAAATCATAAAACAATTAAATTTTGCCCTATCAGAATTACTTATTTCTTTATAATTTTCTTCTTGACAATTATTATATACATACCATTTAGGTTCAAGGTTCTCTTTAACTTCCAATTTTATAGTTATTATTTTGTTTCCACCTTCAATTGGAACATCAGATATTGTACTATTTTCTGCATCCCAAAAACGCATATATAACCCAAATTTTGATTCTAAAACGAATATTTCTGGAATTTTTACAGAAACTTCAATTTCAATAGGTTCTTCTACATTTTTCATATAAAAATCATTGTCACAAAATGGAATATTCCAGGTTGGTGATAATGCCAAAGATATAGCTTCTAATATAGTTGTTTTTCCGCTATCACCTTGACCTACTAAACAAATTAACTGTTTTTCACCAAATATATGATGAAAAGATTTAATGCCTCTAAAATTTTTGATTGATAATTCTACCAAATGCATTAATCTATACAAACCTCACTTGTAAATTAAGTTTTATAAGTGTTTTTTTATCTTCCTTATAAATAGTACCAAAGTCATATTTGGATGTACTTGGAGTTTCCAATCTAGTATTATTAAACAAATACTCTTGAAACTCGTTATGATTGTAAACATGATAACATAGAACTTCACCGTCTTCTCTGACTATAATGTAACCGCCAGTAGCCTGATACAACCCATCCCAAGCCGTTGCAGGTGTCATCCCTAAAGCAACATCCGTTAAAAAGTTTTTCATTTTATGCTCGTAATAAGAATGTTTTAAATCAATATTAAAATTGCATGGATTTATTTTCCTAACTTTAGGAGTAAGTTCACAAATTAAATTTCCGTTTCCTGAATAATATTGAAATAAAAATTCAGAAATTATCAATGGAAACTGACTATCAATCATCTGTAAATTAGCATTAAAATTGTCATTTCCCATACCTAAAAATTTTAAACTGCAACCGAATTCTTTAATTTTTGTTAATCGGTCTCTTATTTTGGATTTTGTAGAAATATTATTAATTTCTTCAATTTGTTCATCACTAAGGTGACCATTGATTTCATAAATAAAATTAGTGGTTTTCCCTGCATTTAAAAGAGTTGAAGAACCTCCGAGTTTTGATTTAATACTAAAACCAAAAGTTTCATTTCTATATGTTGTGCAATCATGTAAAACAAGTGTTATATCACTTTTATCCATAGAATCTGCTTTAACTTTTGAGCATCTTATAACTTCCATAAATTCTTCTATTGCAGGAACAGAAAAAGTACTGTCAGAATCTTTTATAGCGTTTAATAACAATAATGCTTTTGACTCAAATTCTGTTGCAGGTAATGCCAGGATATTATTTCCTTTATCATCAATGATATTTATATTTAAATCATCTTTGGCGTAATGTTTTACTTGACCATTTTCTTTTCGCAAAATTTCTATTAAAGGATAATATAAATCATTTATTTTGTTTAAATCCGCATCTGCCGCATACAAAACACCTTCTCCTAATAATTTTAGGAAAACGTACAGTTCACTCCATTCCCCTTTATTTTGTGTAATCATATTACTCCTCAATAAGTTTTTGAACTAAATTTTTTGCAGTAGCCTGTATTGCAGGTATTGCAACAGAATTTCCAAATTGTTTATATGCACTTACATCTGCTACTTCAATTTTAAAATCATCCGGGAAACCTTGTAAACGAGCCCACTCTCTAGGAGTCATTCGACGAATACCTTTTCTATTAACTTCGCCTTTAATACGAGTTACCGGAGTAAAATCTTTCAGTCTCGGGTCAACAATTAAGTTTCTTTCCCTTCCCATACCACCTGTAACAATGGTATTAGAAATACCATCAATATCTTTAATTTCGTATCCGAATCCGTTTCCTTTTGCTTCATTTCTGGATTTGTGTTTTTCTAAACATTCAAGATAAGTTGTTGAAAGATAATATTTAGACGACACAACATCTTTTTCCATAATATCTCTTATTGTTTTTGTTGTATCTGTAGGTTCAGGATATAGAAAATCATCTTCTTTAATGCCAAGATCCGCTCTAAAACCAACTATAAATATTCTTTCTCTGTTTTGAGGTACACCAAAGTTTTTAGCATTCATTATTTGAGGTTCAGGGACAATATACCCCAAATCATTTCTTAATACATTCAAAATAGTAGCAAGAGTTTTACCGCCTCTGTGATTAGTCAATCCTTTTACATTTTCCAAGAAAAATGCTTTAGGCTGTTTTGCTTTTATTATTCTTGCAACATCAAAAAATAAAGTTCCTCTGGTATCGTTAAATCCGCCTCTTTTTCCTGCAATTGAAAATGCTTGACAAGGAAATCCCCCTACTAAAATATCATGATCAGGAATTGTATTTTCATCTATTTTAGTAATATCACCCTCGGGAATTTCTCCAAAATTAATTGCATATGTTTTTTGGGCTTGCTTGTCTATTTCTGAACTAAATACGCATTTTCCGCCCAAATTCTGGAAAGCTATTCTCATCCCACCGATTCCTGCAAATAAATCAATGAATGTGAATTTTGTATCAATCGGTCCCGGAAAAGGAATCGAATTTATTAATTTAGAATATTTTTTTATTGAACAACCACTTTCACTTTCCAAATATAATTCTTTTTTTTCTTCTTTTGTCAGCAAATTCCCTGCCATTAAACACCTATCTCTTTTTCAATTTTTAATAAACATTCATCCATATTTTTTTGAATATCTTTTCCCCATAATCTTATAACTTTCCATCCTTGATCTTGGAGAATTTTATTTACATATTCATCCCTTTTTATATTTCCTTCTATTTTTTTTATCCAGAAATCTTTATTGGATTTAATATCATGTTTTCTTGTATCCCAATTGTAGCCATGCCAAAATTCACTATCACAAAATATTGCCAACTTATATTTTGGAATAACTATATCGGGTTTTCCCTCAAGCTTGGTATAGTTCTTTCTGTAACGATACCCCTTACTCCATAAAGCAGACCTTAACGCAATTTCTATTTTACTGTCTTTATTTCTGACAGCTTGCATATTTTTACGTCGTTGTTCTTTTGTAAGTCTGTCCATAAGCTAATTATATATCAAAAAAGATTCTTCCGTATGTTTTTAAAGTTTTGTGTCATAAGCTATACTTCAACTTTTAAAATATGTCGTATTAAATTTATGAAAATACAGAATCCCAATACTTTTCAATGGCTTTTAGAACATCAATTAAATTATAAGTATTTATGCCATCATCTACAATTAATTTAGTATGGACATAAGAACCTTCTTTTTTGCCTGTTTGATATTTTTTCTCTTTATTGCAATGTTTGGTACCATTTGCGATACTTTCCAATACTCCATTAAAAGGGATTTTTTCTTGAAATGCTCGTCTTTTATTTTTGTCATTAGGTATATACCAGTCTGCCAGATGAAATAGAGTAATACAGGCATTAATAACTTTCCTTGTATTGAGCTCATCCGAATAATAATCTTTAAGATTCTGTTTTATAACATTCAAATAAAAAGCTTTTGCGTTATAGTTTTCAAAAGAAGAACCTTTATGAATCACAGTTGCATTAATATCCATATCTATTTCCAGTCCTAAATCAGGTATTGATATTTTATTTACTAATATAGGCATGATAAACTCCATATTTTATATAATTTTAAACTAAATATCATGTTTTTATAATAAAGCTACATAGTTTGTAATAAACAATTATTTTATGTCTATTATCCACTATAACATTTCTATAAATAAAAATTCATGTAACTTTCATCAATTGTATCTTGTTCAATGCCGATGTAGCGAAGTGTTACTGATGGCGAGGAGTGGTTAAAGATTTTTTGCAGGAGTACTATATCATTATATTTTTTATAATGATGATACCCGAATGTCTTTCTCAGCGTATGTGTTCCGATTCTTCCCTTCACACCAACGGCTTGTGCTGCCTTATTCAAAATTCTATACGCCTGTGCCCTATCCAACCTGCAATGTTTTTGAGTATAAAAAAGCGGTTGCTCACTCGGCAATCCTTCAACAAATAAATCAATCTCCTCTTTCAAAAACCTATTAAGCGGAAATTTCTTATACTTATTCGTCTTTTTCTCTCTAATTTCAATATAATCCCTGCCTTTTACATCCCCAACATCAAGCGATAATATATCTGATATTCTGAGTCCCGTATTTATCCCAAAACTAAAAAGCAGTGCATCTCTTGGCTTCTTTGCCAAATATTTTTTAATCTTTTGAATATCTTCTATCTTTTTTATAGGTTGTACTACATTCATTTTAAACTCGCTTAATCAAAAACAATGATTGCTTCTTCCATATAAAAAGTAAAGTCTAATGACACAAAATTTAAACACTGTTTTAACGATATTTAAACAGCATTCAAAAAGTGTTCAAAAATTTCGGCAACGTTCAAAAAATCCTTCCACCTGCAAAAAACATTTACCCCAAAATACAACACAACTTCATTTTGTTGTATTTTTTTGTTTTGTTAAAATTAGATAATATATTATCTAAATATTGACTTTTTGTCTAATTTAGTATAACATATTATCTATGAACGATTTTTTATTTAATCCTAAAACTCCTAATGATATTGCGAAAGAATTGATTGAGAAAATTAAGCAGCATCGAAAAAAGCTTAAAATTTCTCAAGCTCAGCTTGCTGTAAAATCTGGTGTTAGCCTTGGTTCTATAAAAAGATTTGAATCTAGGTATGAAATATCATTGAATTCTTTTATAAAAATTCTAATAGCCCTTAATTTAGAGCAGGATTTAGAAAATTTATTCACACAAAAAAACTACAACTCAATTGATGAGGTTATAAATGGATAACTATAAATATTTAAAAGTTTTTTATAATGATATTTTAGTTGGCACTCTGGCTAAAACACCCGATAGAGTTGTTGCATTTGAATATGATTTAGATTGGTTGAATAAAGGGTTTAGCATTTCACCTTTTAGTTTACCGCTCATCAAGAAAGTTTTTATTCCAAAATACGATCCATTTGGCGGTTTATTTGGAGTTTTTAATGATAGCTTGCCTGACGGTTGGGGGCGATTACTCGTTGATAGATTGTTTTTGAAAAATAAAATTAACCCTAATGAAATAGATAACCTTAATAGACTTGCTGTTGTTCAAGAAAGTGGTATGGGGGCCTTAACATACAAGCCTGAACACAGATTTGAATCAGAAAATAATATTTCTGATTATGATATTCTTGCTCAAGAGTGTTCAAAGATATTAGAATCGCAAAATTCAGAAAATTTAGATGAACTTTTTAAATTAGGAGGCTCATCCGGTGGTGCAAGACCAAAAATTTTGACATCTATTAATAACGAGGATTGGATTATTAAGTTCCCATCATCATATGATCCTAAAAATATAGGAGAAAAAGAATATCAATATTCTTTATATGCAAAAGATTGTGGAATAAATATGACAGAAACAAGGCTTTTCCCTTCTAAAATTTGTTCAGGATATTTTGGGATAAAAAGGTTTGATCGCAAAAACGGCAAAAAAATTCATATGGTATCAGTTAGCGGACTTTTAGAGACAAGTCACAGACTTCCTAATCTTGATTACAATACATTGATGAAATTAACACTTGAATTAACAAGAAATTATCAGAATATTGAACAATTATTCAGGCTAATGTGTTTTAATGTATTTGCAAACAACAGAGATGACCATTCAAAGAATTTTTCTTTTCTTTTTGATGATATAAAAAAAGAATGGCACTTATCTCCTGCTTACGATTTGACGTACAGTTTTTCATTTAATGGAGAACACGCGACAACAATTAATGGCGAGGGCAAAAATCCGACTTTAGACGATATTCTAGCCGTGGCAAAAAATATAGGGCTCAAGGAAAAATTTGCAAAAAATATTGCATTAGATATTCAAGAAAAGTGCTCGAAATTATTTAATTAATCTCATTCTTTTGAATATTTAATCTTTAAATAGAAGTTTCATTATAATAATAGTGCAAAAGTATTTACAGATAAAATTGATGAATTTTCCGAATCTCAAATACAAACTCTTTGCAATCAGGAGTTTAGCAAAGACAGTAAAATTCGTATCATGCCTGACGTTCATGCTGGTGCAGGCTGTACAATAGGAACAACTATGACCATAAACGACAAGATTGTTCCAAATCTTGTGGGTGTCGACATAGGCTGCGGTATGGAGACTATATTACTTGAGGAAAAGTCTGTTGATTTGGAAAAATTTGATAAATTTATTTATGACAATATTCCTTCAGGTATGAATATAAGAAAACATCCGCACAAGTATAGTCTTGATGTTGAAATTGATGAATTAAAATGCCTTGATAACATAAACCTAAATCGTGCTTTAAAAAGTATCGGAACACTCGGAGGAGGAAATCATTTTATAGAAATTGACAGAGACGACAGCGGCAATTTATATATCGTTATCCACTCAGGAAGCCGTCATCTTGGTAAAGAAGTTGCAGAATACTATCAGGAAGAAGCATATAAACAGCTGAATCACTGTTCTAAAAAAATGCTTGAAAAGGTAATTAATGACTTAAAAACAAGCGGACGCCAAACTGAAATCCAAAACACAATTGATAAAATGAAAAAACAGGTTTTAACAGATATACAAAAAAGTCTTGCCTATGCAAGCGGATATTTGTTCGATGATTATATTCACGATATGAAAATCGTGCAAAAATATGCAGTTTTGAACAGAAAAGCTATGGCTTATGAACTCATCAACGGTCTTGGCTTAACAGTAAAGGAAGAATTTACCACTATTCACAATTACATAGATACGGAATCAATGATACTAAGAAAGGGTGCCGTTTCGGCAAAGAAAGGAGAAAAACTGTTGATTCCTATAAATATGCGTGACGGAAGCTTAATTTGTATTGGTAAAGGAAACGAAGACTGGAATTGTTCAGCACCACATGGAGCAGGAAGATTATTCAGCAGAAATCAAGCAAAGAAAAACTTTACTGTTGATGAATTTAAAACATCAATGGACGGCATTTATACAACTTCAATAAATGAGAATACACTTGATGAATGCCCGATGGCATATAAAACTATGGATGATATAGTGAACAATATTTCTCCGACCGCAGATATTGTTAAAATAATCAAACCTATATACAATTTTAAAGCAGGAGAAGATTTTGACGGATATAATAACAGGTAACAAACTTGCTTACTTTGCCACGTTTACCTGTTTTAACAAATCTAACCGTGGAAATTTTACCGTTGCCTCCTTTTTCCTCGTCCCAGATAAAACGGAACTTACCGGCCTGTCCC
>ERZ1643249.1429-NODE-1429-length-24156-cov-5.189785_pt1 | contig 24156 bp, 24 predicted proteins | sample MGYA00579263_ERZ1643249 | MGnify/ENA primary metagenome ERZ1643249 (study PRJEB29033, sample SAMEA4952264) | chicken gut metagenome | biome: Broiler Chicken; feature: Gastrointestinal Tract; material: Caecum | place: Ireland | collected 2018 | study: Broiler... | reverse complement strand
AAAAATCGACATACAGGATTTTATATCTTACGTAGAGGTTTATCTGGAGTATGCTCAGCTGAGCGAGTATGATTTGGAGAATATGGGCAGAATGTTTTTTCAGTTTTGTGCTGTATGCAATTTTTACGGACAATATTATGCTTCCCAGACAAAAAATCGAAGTATTTTTTTGAAGCAGGCTGATTTATCTTCCAAGCTTCTTGTATGGTTTGAAGAAAATATTGATAATTTAACAAAGGAATTGATGCAGTTAAGCGTGAAATAGGAGTGAAATAAATGAAGGAAGAGTATAAAAATAAGATAAAACGCTTTTATGATGAAAGCGGAAAATTAGTTCAGTATCCTGCCAAAAGACCGTTGAGGATGATTGCATTACAAAAAATAGCAGCAGAGTTTGAACTTAACCGAACGTATTCGGAAAAAGAAGTAAACAACAAGATAAAAGACAACATCCGATTTACTGATATTGAACTAATTCGTAGAGAAATGATAGAACATGGATTCATGGGGAGGCTGAGAGATGGTTCGCAATATTGGTTAGAAAAAAGGAATTCATAGAGTGGAATGACCGTCATTCATGCATTTGAAAGAGTACATACTAACTTGCTGTATTTTCTTTTGCAGCAATACAATTGGATCATGCAGTCTGCAAATATTGAAATCATGATTTTTCAGAAGAGAAACAAAATCAGTATTTTGACGATAAATTGAAGAATTGCAACACAACAAAACGCCTGCTTGTAATATCGCAAATATTACAAGCAGGCGTTTTATAAAAGAAAAATTGTAGCCGAATGCGTTTTGTGTGCGGCCCCTTTTACTGGACCAGTGCGGACAGGCATAAGGGCTTTTGTGTTTGAACGATAAACGCTATTTTTTAAAAAAGGGAGAAAAATCAAATGTTGCAAAGTAATCAGCAGGTGTTTCCGCCCGGCGGATCATCTGGACAGAACCGTCCTCTTTGAGTAAGAGTTCAGCTGAGCGCAGCTTGCCGTTATAGTTATATCCCATAGAAAATCCATGTGCTCCCGTGTCGTGAATGGCTACGTAATCGCCAATATTGATTTTGGGCAGCATTCTATCAATAGCGAATTTGTCGTTGTTTTCGCAAAGCCCGCCGGTTACATCGTATTGATGATCACATGGCGCATCCTCTTTTCCAAGGACTGTTATATGATGATACGCGCCGTAAATCGCTGGGCGCATTAGGTTTGCTGCGCATGCATCCAATCCGACATATTCTTTATAAATATGTTTTTCATGCAATACTTTGGAAATAAGCAAGCCGTGCGGCGCCAACATAAAGCGCCCAAGTTCTGTGAAAATTGAAACATCCTCCATTTTTGCTGGAACAAGGACTTCCTCAAAAGCTTTCCGAACGCCGTCTCCAATTGCAAAAATATCATTTTCTTCCTGCTCTGGCCGATACGCCACACCAATACCGCCTGAGAGGTTGATGTATTGAATATCTGCACCGGTTGTGTCCCGCAGTTCGACGGCAAGCTGGAAAAGTGTGCGTGCCAGTTCCGGATAATAATCGTTTGTAACGGTATTGCTCGCCAAGAAGGCGTGAATACCGAAACGTTTTGCACCTTTTTTCATTAACAGACGAAACCCATCGATCATCTGTTGTTTGGTCATACCGTATTTTGCGTCTCCCGGATGATCCATGATCTGATTGTCCAGCATAAAATGCCCGCCGGGATTATACCGGCAGAAAATGGTTTCCGGCACACCCGTAAGCCGGTCAAGCCATTCGATATGCGTAAAATCGTCAAGATTGATATAGGCGCCGAGCTTATAGGCAAGACGCATATCCTCTTCCGGCGTCACATTGGAAGAAAACATAATATCGCTTCCATGAAAACCACAGGCTTCGCTCATCATTAGTTCTGTGAGAGAAGAGCAGTCTACACCGCAGCCCTCTTCCTGTAGGATTTTTAAAAGGAACGGGTTCGGCGTCGCTTTAACTGCGAAATATTCACGAAACCCTTTGTTCCAGGAAAAAGCTTTTTTAAGATTGCGAGCCGTTTGACGAATCCCTTTTTCGTCATAAATATGAAAAGGTGTAGGATAAGTTTGGGCAATTTCCTGCACTTGATCAAGCGTAACAAACGGTATTTTTTTCATGGTATCGTTTACATCCTTTCCGGCCCGGCAAATGCTGCGGGCACAGCTTTATAGCGAAGACTTCTTTTGGACGCTATAGCCCTGTATTTTATCCATGGCGGTGCCATAGGCGATTAGAAAGCCGAAATCCTCTATCTTTACAACAACTGAGATACTGCTTCAATATACCTTAGAAAATCCCCTTTGTCAACTGAATTCGGCAGAGTTTCAGTCAGCCGTAAGGGTTGAGGATAAGTGATACAGAGATTTGACTTGCATACACACGGACGACACAGAAGATTTTTCGATCGGTAACAAAAAGTTAAAAATAGAACGTTTGTTTTTTGCGATTCGGCATAGGATTTCACGGTAGGATGTGTTATAATAGCCTCAGAATTGTTTGTGTTTCGAAAAGATCAAATAAAGATAATGCCGCCGGGGAGGACAGATATGAAACGTAAGATTTTGACATTGGCGCTGAGCACTGCGCTGGTATTATCAGGATGTTCATATGGTCAGACCGGTATAGAAAGTCTGTTAAAGCCGCCGAAACTGTCAGATCAGCAAAATGAAATCTATACTGCACTGCAAGCAAGCATAGGAAAAAATATTACGTTGAAGTATCCGCGTACCGGTGATTTTACATCGGCTTTCCTGATCGCCAATATTGATGAAGAGTCCACACAGGAGGCCATTGTTTTTTATGAAGCGGCAGATACGGTAAACGCCACGATGACATTACGCATCAATGTATTGGATCAAAACGATGGTGCATGGGTATCTGTATACGACGCCGGCGTTTCTGCGCAGGACGTGGATAAGGTAAACTTTGTACAGTCGAACGGGAATACTTTCCTTGTTGTAGGATTTAATTTGGCCGGCGACAGCGGAAAGTTTGTCGTCGTATACCGATATCAGGATGGGCGCCTTGAGGAAACGGCCCAGCGGCTCACTTGCCTTGAATATGTTTCGTGTAACCTGAATGAGGATGAATACACAGAAATTTTTACTATTACAACGGATGCAAAAAGCGGTCGCCGCATTGCTCAGGCTTATCAAATATCCAGTCAGGGAAGCGTCAGGCCAATGGGACGAACGGATATGGATGCAAGTGTTTCTTCTTATCGGAATATAACGACGGGGAAACTTGCCGACGGCAGGCAGGCCGTCTATCTTGACGGGTTAAGCGGTACAAATCGATATACGACAGAGGTTTTGACATATGAGAATGGCAGCTTATACAATTTGTTGTACAGCGCCGCAGGAGAAAAATCATTTATAGAGGAGACAGTGCGAAGCGACGCCATATTCAGTGCGGATATTGACGCGGATGGCGTAATTGAAATACCGACGCGTGTGGCCGCAAGCGGATATGAGGATGCTGCTTCGCATGAACAGGAGTATTTTACACTCTGGAATATCTGCACAGAAGATGGGCTGGAGGTCAAAAAGACCTCGTATGTGGCCTATACTTTGGGATTCCTTTTTACCATTCCGGATAAATGGCTTGGACGCGTTACACCGGTTTTTTCTTCGGCGGAAAACGAACTCACCTTTTATCGGTATGACGGTGGGATGGAGCCGACGGCGCGTCTGCTTTCGATACGCGTATTTCGAAGCAGTGAATTCCGGGAAGGAATATCGGGATACACGACACTCCGCGACAATGGGCAGATCATTTATGCTCAAAAAATATATGACGACGACAAATCGCTTCAGCTGGACAGCGAGACAGTACAGTCCTGCTTTAGTCTGTATACACAATAGGGGGGCTCAAATTGAAAAAGATACTGATTTGTGAAGATGAACCGGCAATCCGTGATTTTGTGGTAATCAACCTGCAACGCAGCGGCTATACCACGGTAGCGGTATCAAGCGGTGAGGAGGCGCTGCGCGTATTCGGGCCGGATGGCGGAGATTTTGACGTGGCGCTTTTGGATATTATGATGCCTGGAATAGATGGTTTTACTGTCTGCAAGGAACTTCGCCAACGGTCAAACTGCGTTGGGATTGTAATGCTTACTGCAAAATCGCAAGAGGAAGATAAAGTAAGGGGGCTTACGCTTGGGGCAGATGACTATGTGGTAAAACCGTTTTCCCCTTCCGAGCTGGTTGCACGCGTCGAGGCAATTTATCGACGCGTCCTGTTTGCGAAGTCCTTACGGCGCGGGGCTTCCGTGCCGATTGTTTCGGGGGATTTTGTGCTGAATCCGCGCAGCCGTTCTTTAATGCGGGATGGAAAGACCATTGAATTGACGCAGGTGGAATATCAGTTGATGGAACTTTTTATTAAAAATAAGGGGATCGCACTGGGAAGGAATCGGATTTTAGATGATATCTGGGGCGAGGATTACTACGGTGACGAGAAAATTGTGGATGTAAATGTGCGCCGGCTCCGCATGAAAATTGAAGATGAACCCTCAAAGCCGCAGCATCTGCTGACGGTTTGGGGATATGGATATAAATGGCAGGAGTAAGGCTGAAGGATAGGAAAGGCAAAAGGGGAGACATGTATGGCGGTTAAAAGCATTACACAGCGTTGGGTACTTAACAGCCTGAGTGTTATTTTGGCCATTATCCTGCTTGCGGCAATAGCATTTTCGGTGTCGATATACAATTTTTATTATACTGCGGTTCGCGCAGCGCTTACTTCACGCGCCAATATTTCATCCGGAATCCTTTTGCGGGTGCTTGATGACAATTCGGTTGATTTTAATGCGGAATTGCGTGATTTAGTGGAAAATTCGGATGTAAAAGAACAATTCGAAGTTACGGCGATCGACCACAATGGACATGTTGCACTCTCTTCCAGCGGCTTTTCCTATAACCGCCAAGAAGTGATGCCGGATTATGAAGAAGCACAACGCAGCGCATCCGGAAAAGGGTATTATGTCGGGAAGACAGAATCCGGAGAGCGGATTATGGCGATTACGGTGATGCTTCCCAGTATGACGGCGGAGTACTCTGCCTTACGCTATGTCACCTCTATGGAAAATGTCGATAAGCAGCTTTTTGTATATATTGCGGTATTTATTTTAGGCGTCATCGTAGTGATCGTTTTTGTTTTGATATCGGGGCTTTACTTTGTTAAATCTATTGTCATACCGGTTAGGGAAGTCATAGCGGCGGCGAAGCGTTTTGCAACCGGTGATATGACGACACGGATTCAGAAAAAATCGGATGATGAAATGGGTGATCTTACCGACGTCATCAATTATATGGCAGATGAGATTGTAGCTTCAGAAAAAATGAAAAACGATTTTATATCCTCTGTATCCCATGAACTCCGCACACCGCTTACGGCCATAAAAGGGTGGAGCGAAACGTTGGAAACGATTGGAGACGAACCGGAAGACCGGGAAATGATGCGCAGAGGATTAAACGTTATAACCGGCGAAACCGAACGGCTTTCTTCAATGGTGGAAGAATTGCTTGATTTTTCACGGATGCAAAGCGGCAGGATGGCCATTATAAAAAGCCGAATGGATGTTCTGGCAGAGGTTGGTGAGGCGGTGCTGATTTACAAGCAGAGAGCGCAGCGGGATGAAATTCGGCTGATTTATCAGGAGCCGGAATCGGTTTCTCCGATTTTTGGAGATAGAAGTCGGCTAAAACAGGTATTTATCAATATCATTGATAATGCAATAAAGTATTGTGATGCAGGAGATACAGTCACCGTTTCTGTACAGGAACATGATGGCTTCATTGACGTCATTGTGGCGGATACTGGATGTGGTATTTCAGCTGAGGATCTTCCCAAAATAAAGACTAAGTTTTATAAGGCCAATCAGACGCGCCGGGGATCAGGAATAGGGCTTGCGGTTGCGGATGAGATTGTACACCTGCATGATGGCGAACTGTTTGTGAGCAGCGCTTTGGGTAAAGGGACGATCGTTACAGTCCGGCTGCCGGTCAATCTGAAAAAAGGAGAGATGCGTGAGCCGGAAATTACAACAACTAAGGAGATCTCGCTTTCAGAAATAGGGGAAAGGACAAGGGAAGAATGAAGGAACAGCAGACAGCCGGTGTGCCGATCAAAAGTAGGATCGGCGGACAGGCACTAATCGAAGGCGTTATGATGCGGGGGCTTGATAGGAGTGCAATGGCGGTAAGAAAGCCGGACGGTGAAATTGACGTGAGTATTTCGCCTCTCCAAGCAGGCAAAGCGATGCAGGTGATTGGGAAAATACCGATTGTACGCGGTGTATTTAATTTTATCCAAAGTATTGTAATAGGTTACCGCTGTCTCGGTAAATCAGCGGAAATTGCCGGGCTTGAAGAGGAGGAAGGGGAGCCGTCGAAGTTTGAGCAATGGTTAGACCGAACGTTTGGGGATCATCTGATGAAAATCATTACCGGCGTGGGAATGCTTCTTGGCGTTGCAGCTTGCATTTTACTGTTTATCCTGCTTCCTTCTTTGGTTGTAAAGGGATTGGATATGCTGGTGCCTTTGCATGGATGGAAGTCCTTAATTGAAGGGATATTGAAAATGGGGATTTTTATCGGCTATCTTGCACTGATTACGCGGATGAAAGAAATCCATCGCGTATTTCAATATCACGGTGCAGAGCACAAGACGATTTTTTGCTACGAAAACGGTCTGCCGCTTACTGTTGAAAATGTGAAGAAGCAGAAACGCTTTCATCCCCGTTGCGGAACAAGTTTTATGATATTAATGCTGATCCTCAGTATTTTGGTTTCATCCTTGATGACATGGGACAGCCTCTGGCTGCGCACTGTACTTAAAATTGCGTCACTCCCGCTTGTGATGGGAATTGGCTATGAGCTGATTAAAATAGCGGGGCGCTATGATAATATTCTGACCAAGATCATTTCATGGCCTGGATTGATGCTGCAAAGGCTGACAACGTTTGAGCCGGAAGATGATCAAATGGAGGTAGCTATCGCATCAATGCTGCCGGTCATCCCAGAAAATCGGGATGAGGACCGATGGTAAGAATGACAGCAAATGAAAGCTATCGTGTGTTGTGCCATGCGCTGGAGCGAACCAGCAGCTGCCCTTCCTTTGAGGCGTTTGAACTGTTGGCAGGCTGTGCAGGGCTTTCCCGTACGCAGGTTTTAACGGATAGCGCAGTATTAGATGAAGAGCAGGTTCAGGCGATTGACGCGGCATTGCTGCGAAGGCTGAATGGAGAGCCGCTGCAGTATATTTTAGGAGAATGGACGTTCTTTGGACGCCCGTTTTATGTTGGGAAAGGCGTATTGATTCCCCGTGCGGATACAGAGGTACTTGTCGAAACGGCGCTGCTTATGTGCGGCGTGCAAAAGCAGCTGCGGATTGCAGATCTTTGTTCGGGCAGCGGCTGTATTGCTGTGACGCTTGCACGAGAAATTCCGGGAGCACAGGTAGATGCTTTTGAAAAAAGCGAAGCAGCTTATTCTTATCTGGAACGGAATATCCGGCGGCATGGTGCGCACGTACGGCCTTTTCTATTTGATGTCTGTGCTTCTTCAGCGGGCCTTTACGATTTGATTGTATCAAACCCACCGTACCTTTCGGCGGCTGATATGGAGAATTTGCAAAGGGAAGTTTCCTTTGAACCTCAAACGGCGCTTGCGGGCGGCGCTGACGGCCTTGATTTTTACCGAATCATAACGGAGCGCTGGAAGGCGAATCTGCGGCCCGGCGGGATTTTGCTTTATGAAGTTGGCGCAGGTCAGGCGGAGGCGGTTTCTGCGATCCTTTCGCAAAATGGTTTTGTAGAGATTTGCACATATAAAGATCTGTGTGGTATAATACGGGTGGTTGGCGGATATAAAGTGTCTGGCCCTTGACAGAGGCTTTTTTCTGTAAAGCGCGGACGAAAATTTCAAAGTAACGCAGGACCTTTGTACAATGGGAGAGGGAGATTCAAGCTGAATAGAAGTATCTGCGGCCTTATATTTCTGTGAAGGCCATGCCGCCCGGCAGCCGGATTTACTAAGGCCTGTCTGAATGAAAATATAGGAAGCCGGTATGGGTGTGAGGAAGAAAGCTGTCCGTTGAAATATAAGGAAGCGCACCCAAACTGATTGTACTCAAGCGGCATTAGCATTTATTTACAATAAAAATTATATTAAAAAGCCGAAAGAAAACAAAAGGAGTATTAAAAATGGCCACGAAAGCAAAAAGTGGGAAACCTCAAGTGGAATTACAGGTCTCTGCAGAAGACAGAAAAAAGGCGTTGCAGACAGCGATCAGCCAAATAGAAAAACAATACGGAAAAGGCGCCGTCATGAAACTTGGCCAGGCCACCACGATGCAGGTGGACGCAATTTCAACCGGCTCGCTTGGCCTTGATATGGCGCTGGGAATCGGCGGCGTCCCGCGCGGGCGCATTATTGAGGTGTACGGACCGGAGTCTTCCGGCAAAACGACCGTAGCGCTGCAGATTATTGCGCAGGCGCAGAAAGAAGGCGGAGAAGCAGCTTTTATTGACGTTGAGCATGCGTTAGACCCGGTATACGCCAAAGCGCTCGGTGTAGATATTGATTCCTTGCTTGTTTCTCAGCCGGATACCGGTGAACAGGCGCTTGAAATTATGGAAGCGCTGATTCGTTCCGGTGCGTTGGATGTAATTGTGTTGGACTCCGTAGCGGCGATGGTTACCAAAGCCGAAATAGATGGAGAAATGGGAGAGGCTCACGTCGGGCTGCAGGCAAGGCTGATGTCGCAGGCTTTAAGAAAACTTACCTCTGTGGTGTCACGCTCGAATTGTGTGGCAGTGTTTATCAACCAGATCCGTGAAAAAATCGGTGTGATGTATGGGAATCCCGAAACAACACCAGGTGGCCGGGCGCTTAAATTTTATTCATCTGTCCGTATTGAGGTAAGGCGGGGAGAACCAATTAAGAATGGTTCGGAGATTATCGGGAACAAGACAAAATGCAAAATCGTAAAAAATAAAGTGGCACCGCCATTTAAAGAAGTCGTTTTTGACATTTTGTATGGAGAAGGGGTTTCCCGTGTAGGCGAGATCATTGATTACGCGGTAGAGGCAGATATTATTGAAAAAAGCGGCGCATGGTTCAGTTATAACGGCGAGCGTTTAGGTCAGGGAAGAGATAGGGTCAAACAGCTCTTAAAGGATAATGAGGCACTCTGCAACGAAATTGAACAGAAAGTCCGGGCGCATGCGGCGGAACTGCTTGAAAAATCGCGGATGAAGTCGGCTTCTGCGCCGCAGGCTTCCGCTCCTGTTATCCCAGCAGCTCCGGTTAATTTAGAAGTTGATTTGGACATTGATGCGGATGAGAGTGACTTCTGATGCGGATTACTGCAATTGAACCCGGAAAAGGGGAACGGTTCCGTTTGTATACAGAGGAAGGCTATCTTTGCACGCTGGATGGCGAGACGGTTTTATCAAACCATATTTGTATTGGATGTGATGTAGACGGCCAAGCTTTGAACGAACTCAGCCTGCAGTCACAATTCCGCCGCGGCAGAGAGAAGGCGTATACCCTTTTGGGGTATCGTGATCATTCACGTAAAGAGCTTTTTGACAAATTGCAGAGGTATATTTCTCCTGAAGCAGCGGCGTTGGTCTGTGATCTTATGGAGGAGCAGCATTTTTTAAATGATGAAGCATATGCTGAGAAATATGCACACTATTATCTTGAAACGAAAAAATGGGGAGCGCGCCGCGCGAAATATGAGCTGATCCGCAAGGGAATTGATCCTCAGCTTGCGGAACGTGTTTTGGATGCGTGTGAAATAGATGTTGCGGCGCAGATCCGTGCAGTAATTGAAAAAAAATATTCCCGTTTTCTAACCGCTGAAGATCCATATGCTGTAAAAAAGCTCATTGCGGCACTCATGCGGCTTGGATATCATTACAGCGATATTAAAGAGGTTTTGGCGGAATACAGAGATGGTGTTCCAGAGGATGAACAGTATTAACTATGGAGGATGTACATGGCAATTAAAGTTTCAATGATTTCACTCGGCTGTTCCAAAAACCAAGTGGATGCAGAACATCTTTTAGCCACGCTTTCAGATGGCGGATTTGAGTTGTGCAGAGATGTTTCGGAAAGTGATGTTGTCGTCATTAATACCTGCGGTTTTATCCAGTCTGCAAAAGAAGAAGCCATTGAGAATATACTGGAAATAGCTGAACTTAAAAAGGAAGGCGCAGTAAAAGGGATCGTGGTAACAGGCTGTTTGGCCGAGCGCTATCGAGATGAGATCGCGGACGAAATGGAAGAAGTGAACGTCGTTTTAGGGATTGGCGCAAACAATAGAATTTGTGAAGCGGTAAGAAAAGCTGCTGCTGGAGATAGAATGACGGCGTATGGGAAAAAAGAGGAATTGGATCTTTCCGGAAAAAGGATCCTTACCACACTGCCATACTATGCCTATTTGAAAATCGCCGAAGGATGTGATAACTGCTGTACGTATTGTGCTATCCCGCAGATACGGGGCCGTTTCCGCAGCCGTCCAATGGAAGAATTGATTGATGAGGCGAAATGGCTTGCCGGGCAGGGCGTTAAAGAACTGGTAGTAGTAGCGCAGGATACGACTCGCTACGGTGAAGATTTATATGGTGAATACAGGCTGGCCGCCCTTTTAAAAGAACTCTGCAAAATTGACGGCCTGCGCTGGATTCGTACACTGTATTGCTATCCGGATAAAATAACAGAAGATTTAATAGACACGATAGCCATGGAAGAAAAACTGGTAAAGTACTTGGATATTCCGATCCAGCATTGTGAAGAGGATATTTTACGCAAAATGAACCGGCCGATGGATCGAGATTCTTTAGCAGCGTTAATGGAAAAACTGCGTAATCGTATTCCAGGATTAACTCTCCGTACAACCGTAATGGTTGGGTTCCCGGGTGAAACGGAAGAACAGTTTGCCGCGTTAAGCGAGTTTGTGCAGGAAGTCCGGTTTGACCGGCTGGGATGTTTTTCTTTTTCGGCGGAAGAAGGTACGGTGGCGGAAGATATGGCTGGGCAAGTTGATGAGGAAGAAAAGAAACGCCGGGAAGAAATTATTATGACGCAGCAATCCATTATTATGGAGCAGCTTAATCAGGAAAAGATTGGAGAGCGGCAGCTGTGTATAGTAGAAGGGTACGACCGTTATGGAGAATGTTATTTTGGAAGGACAGCAGCAGATGCACCGGATGTTGATGGAAAGGTGTTTTTTACCAGTGAAGATCAGCTGAAAATGGGCGATTTTGTGAAAGTTCGTATTGAAGAAGTTATGGACTATGATCTTGTAGGCGTATGCGTTTCTTATTCATTGTAAAATATTTGAAAAGTGACTTCAAAGGAGGAACCTTTTTTGAATACACCGAATAAGCTGACGGTATTAAGGGTATTACTGGTGCCGCTGTTTTTGGTTTTTTTATTAGTGGGGCAGATCCCGGCGCATTACCTATTGGCACTTATCGTGTTTGTCGTCGCATCGGCTACCGATTCGCTGGATGGGCATTTGGCACGAAAGAATGATCAGGTAACGACGTTTGGAAAATTTCTGGATCCGCTTGCAGACAAAATACTGGTTCTTTCCGCTATGATTTCATTTATAGAGATTGGGCTTTGTGGGTCGCTTGTAGTCGTTATTATGATTGCACGCGAATTTATGGTAACGTCCCTTCGTCTTGTTGCCGTTTCAGGCGATGGGACTGTGATAGCAGCTGGGCTGCTTGGAAAAGTGAAAACGGTTGTGCAGATGGTCAGTGTTGTTTTAATCCTGATTTTGTATATGCTTTCGGAGTGGTCGATTCTTCCTGCGGGAATATCGGTCCCGGTTATTGCAGAGAGCTTAATGTGGATATCGGCCATCCTTTCTGTTGTCTCGGGCGCGCAGTATATCTGGAAAAATCGGGCTGCAATCGGTCAGCTCAAATAATGTCCTCTTGCTTTTCAGGTTTGGATGCGGTATACTTTCTATTGGCTACAGAATCATCTGGGCTTGAAAAGTACCCCTGTTGACAACGTATGTCTCAGAATATAAGTTTGCACTATTACCAAAAAACAAAACAGAAGAAATGCGAAGAACGGAAGAAGTAGCGGTCCTAAAACCGCACGGACAGAGAGCGGCCAAAAGGTGAAAGGGCCGTACGTGGGAAAACTGTGAAATGCATCCGGGAGCAGACGGTGGGAAGTTTTGTAGTATCGCCGTTCGGGTAGCCGCCGTTAAAAGGCTTTGAGTAAAAAAAGAAGTGGAACCGCGGACCGCCGCCTTCGTATGTGAAGGCGGCGGCCTTTTTTCAGGAAAGGAAGGGGCTATGTTTCAGAATCTCAGATATGACATTCAGGCAATCAAAAATCGCGATCCGGCAGCCAGAAGCTCGATAGAAGTACTTTTATTGTATTCGGGGCTACATGCGCTTCTATGGTATCGCATTGCACACTGGTTTTACAAACATCATTGTTTCTTTTTAGCGCGTTTTTTTTCGCAATCGGGCAGGCTATGGACAGGGATTGAAATCCATCCTGGCGCACAAATTGGCAGAGGGCTTTTTATTGATCATGGCAGCGGCGTTGTTATCGGTGAAACTACAGTCATCGGCGATGACTGTACATTGTACCAAGGGGTAACTTTAGGAGGAACAGGAAAAGATAAAGGCAAACGGCATCCCACGTTAGGAAATAATGTGCTGGTCGGAAGCGGCGCAAAAATATTGGGGCCATTTAAAGTAGGAGATAACGCACGTGTTGCAGCGGGAGCCGTGGTGCTCGATGAAGTACCGCCAAATTCTACGGCGGTCGGCGTTCCGGCACGTATTGTCCGCAAAGATGGGGTGCGTGTCTGCGGCGAGATGGATCAAATCCATGTAAAGGATCCGGTCTCACAGGAGCTGTGCCGCCTGCGCGGCGTAGTAGAGCATTTGGAAAAAGAGGTTGCATCGTTAAAGCGTATGCAGCAGCAAAGGAAAGGAGAAGATCAACAATGAAGATATATAATACCTTAACCCGGAAAAAAGAGGAGTTTGTCCCGATCGAATATGGTAAAGTTAAAATTTATGCGTGCGGGCCGACCGTTTACAATTTGATTCACATAGGGAATGCACGTCCGATTTGTGTGTTTGACACATTGCGCAGATATTTAGCTTATCGCGGCTATCAAGTGAAATTTGTGCAAAATTATACGGATGTTGACGATAAGATCATCAATCGGGCTGCAGAAGAGGGGACTACGGCTAAAGAAATTTCAGAGCGTTATATAGCAGAATATAAAAAAGATGCCGCTGCACTAAACGTTATGGAAGCGGATGCCCATCCGAAAGTTACAGAAAACATGGGGGAAATCATTAAGATTGTAAAAACACTTGTAGAAAAAGGTTTTGCTTATGAAGCGCGAGGCGACGTGTATTTCCGTACGGCAAGATTCTCTGAATATGGAAAGCTTTCTCATATGCCGCTCGAGGAGCTCGAAGCGGGTGCGCGGATTGAGGTCAATTCTGTAAAGGAAGATCCAATGGATTTTGCTTTGTGGAAGGCATCAAAACCCGGTGAACCTAGTTGGAAATCCCCATGGGGTGAAGGGCGGCCGGGATGGCATATCGAGTGTTCGGCTATGGCTCAAAAGTTTCTTGGGAAAACCATCGATATCCATTGTGGCGGCCAAGATCTGATCTTTCCGCATCACGAAAATGAAATCGCACAAAGCGAGTGTGCAAACGGCGTCCCTTTTGCGCACTATTGGATGCATAACGGGTATATCAATATCGATAATCGTAAAATGTCAAAATCGCTTGGGAATTTTATTACGACACGCGCAGCAGGTGAGCGGTTTGGATATGAACCGATCCGCCTTTTGATGATTCAGGCACACTACCGCAGTCAAATTAATTATACGGAAGAAGTTGTAGAGTCGTGCGTATCTTCCTTGGAGCGGATGTATACATGCTGGGAAAATCTAAACTTTGTCAAAAAAACGGCACGTCCGGGCGCAATATCAGAAAGCCAGAAAGAACGCCTTGATGCATTCCGCAATCGTTTTGTTGACGCGATGGATGATGATTTGAATACGGCGGATGCTTTGGCTGTAATATTTGAATTGATTCGTGAAATCAACTCAAATATCCAAGGGGAGAATCTTGAAAATGCAGGTTACATCGATTATGCTGCTGCGCTTTATGAGGAATTGACCCAAGTTTTGGGGCTTTTATATAATAAGAAAGAAGAAGAGATTCCGTCCGATATATTGGCGCTTGTTGCAGAGCGCGCAGCGGCGCGTAAGGCAAAAGATTTTGCACGGGCAGATGCACTGCGGGATGAAATCGTGTCGAAGGGATACCTTGTTGAAGAGACAAGACAAGGGACAAAAGTATCAAAAAAGAACTGAATACGATTCATTTACAAAATGTTCATTATTTTTTACGGAATCGTCTCTTGTATGCCTATGTGTTGATCGCTATAATAAAAACTACACATAATATTATATCCGTATACAGCAGGAAATCGCTTGATTTCACATGGTACAACGCGGAGAGGAATACAGGTGATAGAAGCTTGAAAAAAACAAAGATCGTGTCGTGTATACTCGCCATAGCTTTTTTATTCACCGGCTGTATGTCGTCTGATGCGCAGCCGATCAATGAGGAAGATATTCATTTTGTCCAATTTGATGAAATAGCGGATGATGCGGAGGTTGCGGTTATCCATACTTCTGTTGGAACAATCCGAATGGTATTGTTTCCTGAAGAAGCGCCGAACACAGTTGCGCATTTCAGAAGATTGGTGAAAGACGGGTTTTATACCAATCAAAGGATTTTTGGCCAGTCTGAAAGCAATACAATCATTACCGGTGCAACGGATGAAACCGGTGGGACGGGCAAATTGCTAACAGATGACGGCGAAGCGATCGAATGCGAGACAACGCCGAATTTGTGGCATTTCAGCGGGGCGGTCTCAGTACTTGGATATCAAGAAAACAGGTTTTCCCAAGAGTACTATTCAGACAGCCGTTTTTTTATCATTGGAAACGTAGATGCAACAACGGATCTGGTCAATGAGATGGAGGAATATGACTATCCGCTTAAGGTAATCAACGCTTATAAAGAGCACGGCGGTTTACCGCAATTTACGGGTGCATATACGGTGTTTGCGCAGGTTTACGATGGGCTTGATATTGTAGATACGCTTTCTCAAATGCCAACTACTGGGGATTATAAAGAACTTGCGGATGGCGTTGTGATTGAATCTATCGAGCTTTCCACATATGGCGAGGAAGCTGCAAAAGAAAATAATAAAGCTTGAAGGGGAAAGGCATTCAGTGAAAAGAATAATATATAGAGTAGGAGCGTTGCTGATGGCGGCAGCTTTAGTATTGCCGTTTAGCGGCTGCTCCGGCGGTGATGATACTTTGATCCAGTTTCAGCAGCCTAAGAAAGGGCAGATGGTTGCAGATATCAATGTCGCAGACTATGGAACGATTAAGGTGATGCTTTTTTCCGATCAGGCTCCCAAAGCCGTTGAAAACTTTGTGACACATGCAAGGGAAGGCTATTATGACGGATTGACTTTTCACCGTATTATTGATAATTTTATGATTCAAGGCGGCGATCCCGACGGGGATGGGACAGGCGGAGAAAGCATTTGGGGCGAGCCTTTTGAAGATGAGTTTTCCGATGACCTGCGCAATTTTACGGGGGCGCTTTCTATGGCGAATAGTGGAGAAGATTCAAACGAAAGCCAGTTCTTTATTGTCAATACGCAGCCGATGTCAGGCGGGGAAGAGGAGCTCAATTATTATAATAATGTATCGCGCCCTTCGCAGGGCCATGATCCCATTGATTACTCCGATGTGCAGCGTGAAAAATATATTGAAGTCGGAGGAACGCCTTGGCTCGACAATGTGCATACGGTATTTGGCCAGGTATACGAAGGTTTAGACGTAGTACAGGCGATTATGGACGATGCAGCGGCTGGTTCTGAGAAAGACGTCGTCATTACAAGCATCACCGTTGCAGAATATAACGGCTAAACTGGAAGCTTATACATTTTTTATAGTTAAAGAAAAGTTATAAGGGACACCTTTTGAAAGAAAGGTGTCCCTCGCTTTTTATATCTCAAATTTAGCATAGCAGATTGAACTTATATATTACAGCTCAATTTTCTGTATATCTATGGGCGCAGTATTTAAGCTTTATAGAGGATCGAGAGAGGAAAAGCAGCGTCCGTGATGCACACTTTATTTAGCGGTTTTTCATCTCGAGCTCACTATCATAATATTGTTCCTGAAACCATATAGATTCCCAAATTTCTCTTTTATCAAAATGAATTCCTTCAGGTGCGGCGATAAGCTTATCTTCTGCATCGTTATGGCGATGGACAATCCCGATAATCCGAGCTGTAAATTCTTCGACTGGAGTATCTACACCGAGCAGATACACATCAAGCTCTTCTCCATCGCCGCCTATCACATTTGGGATATATCCGTAATTGATGGGATAGATGAGACTGGGATGCTTATGGTGTATACTTCCAACCGGTCTGTCTATTTTTATATGAACTGTTTTCCCAAGGAAGGATTTAACGAGAGCTTTTCTCAAAGTATAAACAATAAAAGATTGTTTCCCCTTAAGATATTGTTCTCTGCCATTTTCGACCGGTACTTGCCGGGATAAGGATACCTTTAGGTTTTCATATTCTTTTGCAGCTGAGGGGGTACTGTTAAGATAATCTCTGAAATTTATATAATTTATCCAATCCATACTGCCTGTGAGGGTAACGTGAATAAAATGGGTTTGTAAATCCCCAGTACCTTCGTAAAAACTGCCTGATGCGAATAACAGCTGTTTTCCAAGATTTGCATTTGGCCTATAGTGAAATCCATTGCCTTTCAATTCCTGTTCAAAAGCAAGAATATCGTTGAAATCATCAACTGCGATTGCAATATCGATTATTGGTTTGGCTTTTATCGATAATATAGACGTACTTCCTACATGCTGGATGTCTTGAATAATACCACCCAATATCATTTTTAGACGGGAAATCGTATTTTGTGCTTCTATTTCCCATTCTTTTTCGTGTTTGTATAGTTTCACGGTTCCCCGTTTTAATCCGATCATTTGCTGACCTCCCTGATACATTGGCCGAAAGAAAGCTGTACGGTTCGGTGTCTAATCCATTTCCAATGATTTCTACACCATAGGACAGCCTATACTTGCCTATAGACGATCTTGGATTTTCTGTGTTCTCGAACATAGATATTATATAAAAGTGCTTATCCTATCCCAATGGTGCATTGAAGAATAGCGGTAAAAAGGGTAAAATGTGAATTTCTTTTATTTGTTTTGATGTTATCATCTTCCCAACATTTTTATTTCAATAGAGTTTTGTTCTCTTGATCGTAAGTTGGACGAATTAAAAATATTTGATTTAAATATAGGTTTGTTAAGACCGAAATAGTCGCGCTTTTTAGATTTTTAGCGGATCTGTCACGGCAACCAGCTATAAAAATCGAAAGGGACACCTGCTATAAGGCGTCCCTCTTTATATTTTACAAAAGTGCGTGCCTATGGGGTTGTGATTTGCCGCTTTGGATCCTTGTCTGACGGTAGAGGCGGGAGCGGCGCAATGCGGGGAAAAACGATCCTGCGGACGCAATAAAATAAAACAATGGAAATAGCAGCGCCGAAAAGGACATCAGAAGCATAGTGCGCTCCTACCAGAACACGGGAAATCCCCATGATAATCACCCAAATATAAGGGATGATATAGCACAGCATTTTGCCGATGCGTGATTTTATCAATGGGACAAACTGAACAAAAATAATCAATGCAGCGGCGTTTGCGGTATGCCCTGATGGAAAGGAGACATGCCCTGTATAACCGCGTGGCTGATACCACGGTGTAAACTGAGAAAAACTTTCAAGCTGGCGAAAACGGGTGCGGCCCCAAGACAGCTTTAATATACTAATCAAAAGTAGGAGTGTAATCAGGTAGAATATCATAACAACGGCAATACGCATCCATTCATATAAAAGCGCACGCGGTGATTTTACTGCGAGAAAAGCTATAACCGCATATAGCAGAAGCGTAGCTACCGCATAGCCAATAAATTGCCAAAAAGAAAATGCGGCATAAATGTAAAATGTATATGCTACACCGGCAGATGCCGCAATAATAGAGCATACAATTTTAAAATTGCGTAGTTTCGCCGACCTTTCCCGGATAAAGAAAACGGCGGATACAATTCCGGAAAACGTTGCCAGAACCGGTGCAACCAGTACGCCAAGTGTTTCGAGCGTGCGGCCAAAAGAGGATTCCTGATTGACGACAGATATCGAAATGGGAAGATCATAAATTCCAAATACAACAGCCAGTACAATAAAAAGCACAAAAGCAAATGCAAGGGGCAAAACACGGCGGCTGAAACGGGACATCTTAATCTTTTATGCTCCTTTCCATGCTGTTCACACAATTTTTAAAGTTCTGGATGAAGGGAACACAAAAAGTCCCTTTCTTTTTTTCCAAAACGATGATAAAATGATACTCAAAAAGCGTATGGTCTGTATGCGCAATAAGCATCAGATATAAAACGTTTTTTATCCGGCTGGGATGAAGGACAGTCATTTATCAAGATGATTTTCCGCATTTTTGATTAGGTTAAACAGCGATGAGGCAAACAGCGGATAATTTTGTGAAAGCGTCTGCGTGGAAATAAAAAGTGCTTGCGCCTTTTCTGTGTCGATACCAGAGGCAATTTCTTCCGCTTTTGATTCAAGCAGGACCATAGCGGCCAGTGCTTTTGCCCGTGCCGCAGCAGGCGAAACAGTAAACATGCTTTGCTCGTTTTTCGGGTTTACGCTGTAAAGAATGCGAAACATCCGATAGGCCGAGAGATTAAAAAAAGAAGAAACAGCGGTTGTGAGCTCTTTGTTGTTTGCTGTATGCAGCAAATCGAAAATGATATTCAATGCATTGGCAATCAATTTTTTGTTCAGCGTTGGAAGGATACTGCCGCTGCCGCGCATCATGTTTTCTTTCCCGAGTGCATCGGCATCTGGAATATCCTCAACCGTTATTTGAGCACCGGTACGTTCGGGAGAGCGGCCTAAGAGATAATCGCACGAAACACCATAAAAATCAGCGGTGCGAACGACAAAATCCAAGCCGCATTCACGGATTCCTTTTTCATAATGTGATAAAAGCGCTTGGGAGATGCCGAGTTCCGCAGCCGCTTGTTTTTGGCTGATACCGCGTTCTTTGCGCAAAAGGGTGAGAATCCGCGGAAAGTCTGTGTTCATCCGTTCACCTCCTATAAAAAAGTTTTAACGTAAAGTAAATTATAGTATAAAGGTTACGCGTTGTAAAGCCGTTTTCAGATAAAATGTGACAAGATCGTGGATTTTTTTCGAGATTTGGCCGGATATCCGTAAGATACAGGCCGATTTTGGGAAAAGAAGAGAAATTGCAGAAAAGGGAGTGCTATTTTATGCAGGCATATCATATTTATTTGATCCGTCATGGGCTGACACAGGCGAATATAGAGGGAAAGTATATTGGAGAAACGGATCTTGACCTCTGTGAAGAGGGTGTAGAAGAAATCCTTGACTTAAAAGCACGTTTTTCGTATCCTGCCGTCGGCCGGGTGTACACAAGCCCGCTGCGAAGAAGCATCCAAACAGCACGGCTTCTGTATCCTGAAATGACGCCGCTGACAGTTGATTCGCTGAGAGAATATGCATTTGGAGCCTTTGAAAACAAGACGCCGGAAGAACTGAAAGAACTGCCGTCTTACCGCAGTTGGATTGACAGTACGCAAAAAACGGTTCCTGACGGTGCAGAGGATCCAAACGCATTTGGCGCACGAGTCGTAGAAGGGCTTGACCGGGTCATCCGGGATATGATGAAAGATCATATTGGCGATGCTGCGGTTATTACACATGCAGGCGTCATTACGGCGATCCTGACAGCCTGCGGTATACCGAAAAGGCCGTTGCTTGAATGGAAAGTAGAAAGCGGGAAAGGATATACTTTATCGGTCAGTGCAGGGCTTTGGGCAAATGAACATCTGGTTGAAGTATTTACACCCGTCCCCTATGGAACAGGGACGGATGAAGTGATGCTTGAATATCAGCGCTTGTTTCCTGAGGAAGAATAATATGGGCAGAAAAGGCTTGATCCATCTGTATACAGGAGAGGGAAAAGGAAAGACAACGGCTGCGGTAGGCTTAATGGTTCGTGCCGTTGGAAACGGTCTGCGATGCTTATTTGTCCAGTTTTTGAAAGGGCAGGAATCAGGAGAGGTTGCCATACTGGAAAAAATTGGTGCAACAGTGCTGCAGGCGGGATCAGAAAAGTTTTTTTCTGATCTGGACGTCGATGAGAAAAAAGAATGTGTGCAAAAGCACCTTTTATGCTATAATAGAGCGAAAGAGATGCTTTTGTCAGGAAAATACGATCTGGTGGTTTTCGATGAGGTGACATATGCGGCCGATTTTGCTTTGATACCGGTACGGGATTTGTGCCAGACGCTTGACGATAGGCCGGAGCATGTGGAAGTTGTGTTGACGGGAAGAGAGGCACCGGAGTGTCTTGCAATACGGGCGGATTATCTTTCTGAAATCCATGCCCATCGTCATCCTTTTGAGCGAGGGATTTATGCAAGAAAAGGGATAGAATATTGACAGTGGATTCGATTGTGAAAAAGGAGAGATTGCATGCGGACGAATGAATTGGTTGCAGAAGCTTCTAAACGGCTTCGCGGCGCGATGACCCCTGCGGCTTCTCTGATTATGATTTTACTTTTAACAGCTTGGGGGCTTGCGTTGGCAACACACGCATTCTCTCTTTTGCTGCATTCCATGTTCCTCCATTCTGATACGACACAGCCGCTTGTCTCTGCTATGCCGGTTTTATTTGGAACAGCGTGCTTCCTTTTGATATGCGGCCCGCTTTGGCTGAATGCAAGAAGATGGTTTTTTCGTTTAGATGAAGGATTTGTCCCATTGCGTACGGCTTTTTATTACGTATCTTCTATCAGCAGATACCGTAAAACGCTTTGTTTTACGTTAAGCGTAACAGGATTGCGTTTTTTTGCCGCACTTTTTTGCTTTTTGCCGGCTGCGATTGTATGGGCAGCCGTCCGTGTTGTTGCGTTTGCAGATGTTTATACCTTATTGGCTGTCATTTTAGATGGGATTTTATTCATATTAGGGATTGCATTTTCGTATTATTTGCTGTCCGGCCTATTTTTGTCGGAATATCTGTTTATATCCGGACAAAAGCATACGCCCTTTTCCGCTGTCCGCTGCTCTTTTCAGCTGATGAGAGGGGGGCGCGGACGTTTGTTTAAATTGCTTTGCAGTTTAATTCCTTATTTTTTAATCAGTTTGGCAGTTGTGACGTTACCTCTGACGGTACCGCACATAGAAAGCTGTTTTGCCGTTTTAGCAAAGCAGCTCTTGACAGAAAATCAGTCCGGTGCTTTTAAAGATCCGGACAGACAAGATGGAGGAGAATATGTCTTTACTGAGTGAAGCACAGCGTGTAGTTGTAAAAGTGGGTACATCAACCCTTACCCATGCGACAGGGCTTTTAAATATACGACGAGTAGAGCAGCTTGTGCGGGTGCTTTCGGATTTAAAAAATGCCGGAAAGGAAATTATTTTGGTGACTTCCGGTGCCATAGGAGTTGGAGCAGGAAAGCTTGGGATGCTCACTCGGCCGTCTGATATGCCAACAAAACAGGCTTGTGCGGCAATTGGCCAGAGCGAGCTGATGTATGTATATGATAAATGTTTTTCGGAATACAATCACAATGTTGCACAGGTCCTTCTGACACGCGATATTATTGAAGATGAGAATCGGAAAAACAATGTCACAAACACGCTATCAAGGCTGCTTTCTTTATCTGTTATCCCTGTAATTAATGAGAACGATACGGTCGCTACAGAAGAAATTGAGTTTGGGGACAATGATACGCTGTCAGCGATTGTAGCTGCTATTGTACAGGCAGATTTACTGATGATTTTGACTGATATCGATGGCCTTTATGACAGTGACCCGCATTTAAATCCAAAAGCAAAAAAGATCCCTGTCGTTACAATGATAGACGACGCGGTTTTAGCGGTGGGTGGAAATAAAGGATCCGAATTTGGGACAGGCGGCATGGCGGCGAAACTTCATGCAGCGCAGCTTTGTATGGAAGAAAAAATCCCGATGATTATTATGAACGGAAACAGGCCCTCCAGAATTTATGGCTTGCTGGACGGCGAAGATATTGGCACGCTGTTTTATGCGGGTCGAACCTGAAAGGAGCACTGTAGTTATGTCAAATGTCATGTCACTTGCCCGCCGGTTAAAAGCGGCACAGCCGCAGATTGCACATGCGCCAACCGAACTGAAAAACCGTCTTTTATTGCGTATAGCAGATTGCCTTTGCGCTTCAATGGAGGAAATCTTGGAAGCAAATCAGACAGATATTTCTTCTGCCGCACAAAATGGGATACCCAATGTGATGTTAGACCGCCTGTCATTGTCTGAAGAGAGGATCCATAACATGGCGGATGGCGTTAGGAAAGTAGCGCGCCTTGCCGATCCGGTAGGAGAAGTGCTGAGCGGCTATACGCTTGTAAATGGGTTGAAAATCCGAAAAGAACGTGTTCCGCTTGGTATTGTAGGCATGATTTATGAGTCACGGCCCAATGTGACAGTGGATGCGGCGGTACTTTGCTTAAAGGCTTCAAATGCGGTGCTGTTACGCGGGGGAAAAGAGGCGATTTATACCAATATTACGTTGACACGCATCATGCAGCATGCTCTTGAAGAGGAGGGAATGAACCCTGACATCCTGCTTTTAGTAGAGGATACCTCGCGTCAATCTGCAACGGAAATGATGAAGCTGAATGGTTATTTGGATGTTTTGATACCGCGTGGCGGGCAGGGGCTGATACGATCCGTTGTAGAGAACGCCACCGTACCGGTCATTGAAACAGGAGCTGGAAACTGTCACATCTATATTGATGCTGAGGCAGATTTGAAAATGGGCGTAAATATCGTATATAATGCAAAGACAAGCCGCCCATCTGTATGTAATGCCTGTGAGAGTCTTTTGGTACATAAAGATGTGGCAGAACAGTTTTTACCTCTTGTAAAAGAGCGGCTTGATACAAAAAACGTGATTATACTTGGCTGTGAAGAGACGCGCCGGATTTTGGGAGAAAGCGTAGCTCCGGCTACGGAGAGCGACTATGCAGCGGAATTTTTAGGATATGTGATTTCTGTCAAAGTCGTGAATGATCTTGACGAAGCGATTCGGCATATTAATCAGTATTCTACTCACCACTCGGAAGCTATTGTCACCAATAATCTAACCAATTCGCAGAAGTTTACGGAACAGGTGGATTCTGCGGCGGTATATGTCAATGCTTCGACCCGCTTTACGGACGGTGATGAATTTGGCTTTGGTGCAGAAATAGGAATTTCTACTCAAAAGCTGCACGCACGCGGTCCAATGGGATTAGAAGCACTGACCAGCACCAAATATGTTATTTTAGGAAACGGGCAGATTCGATAGGAGGACGTCATGAAAAAAGAAGGAAAAGACAGTGGGCTTGCCGCAGTATTGTCCGGATTGAACGAAAAAAAGAATCCAAAACCTGAAAAGGCAGAAAAAGAGAAATTAGAAAATCCGGAAGCAGAAGTAAAAAACAGCACAGCTATACCTGAAGAGGAAACTCCATCAGATGCACAAGAAACGCAAGAAACGAGAGAACCGGAAGAAGACAAGATAAGTGAAGAAGAATATGTGCCGGCAGATACGGAATCGGAAGTTTCCCGTCCGAAAAAAGTGAAGAAAAAACGCTCAAAACGTGAAATCCGCATCGCAGTCTTGGGAATTTTGACAAGCTTTTTTGTTGTAGTTGGCGTTATTTCTACTATCCATTTCATAATTGATGCTACGCGGAATATTGTAGATTCCACTGAACTAAAAGAAGAGTTAGCATATGCGGTTTTTCCGCTTGTTATTGTAGACGCACCAGAGTTTGAAACACCGGAATCACTTGATAGTTCGGTTATCATCTCTTCCTCTATTTGGAGGTTGATCCTTGATGCCGATATGGATACTTATGTCAAAGA